>LUMT01000014.1_pt1 | contig 95203 bp, 89 predicted proteins | sample 729741 | NCBI WGS metagenome assembly LUMT01 (sample SAMN03860299, study PRJNA289734) | marine metagenome | biome: seawater column; feature: ocean; material: water; isolation source: Red Sea water column Station 192 - depth 50m | place: Saudi Arabia: Red Sea | collected 2011-10-15 | depth 50 m
CTAAATACTACTCGAAATTTTTTCTAAAACTTGATCAAGAATTTCTTGAGTATCAGCTTCAACATTAATTCTTAACTTATTTTCAGTATTTGAACCCCTGACATTAAACCAAAAGTTTCTATGCAGACAACTAAGTCCGTCAGTTTGATCAAACTCTCCTTCAAAAATGCTTTCAATTTTGCTGATTGACTCATTAATATCTTCAACAGAAAAATTTATTTCACCAGAACTAGGTGGAAAGTTATAGTTATCAATTATTGAGCTGATTTTTTGTTTACTATTGGAGAGCATCTTCATAAATATCAAAAGTGTGAGAATTGCAGAATCGGCATAAAAGTTATCTCTGTAATAAAAATGTGCGCTATGTTCTCCGCCAAAATCAGCATCTACATTACGCATCATTTGTTTTATATTGGAATGACCAACTTTACATTTATATAATTCAACATTGTTGTTTTTCATCATTTTTAAAGCATGAGGAGAGACGTTTACATTGTGGACTACACTAAATTCATTTTTTTGTGAAGACAAAAATTCTGATATTAAGACTGTCATCATACTCCCTGAAATAACTCTCCCAAGATTATCTATAAATACACCTCTATCAGCGTCCCCATCAAATGCTATTCCAAAATCTAGATCGTTATCTATTACTAGATTTTTTAAATCAGTTAAGTTTGATTCGTCTGATGGGTCAGCAGGATGATTAGGGAAATTTCCATCAACTTCTAAATATATAGACTTCACATTGAATTTGTATATATTATTCAAAGTATCAAATACCGCACCAAATACACCGTTTCCTCCATCAATACCAAAATTTAATTTTTGTGAAATACTCTCTGGAGATACTAAGTTTTTGAGATGTTCATAATATTCATTACCTAAGTATTTGTCGTTAATTTTAAATTTCTCAATACGTATTTCTACATTTCTATCGGCTAATTTTTTGATATCCATCAAGCCAGAGTTTTCACCTATTGGTATTGCGCCAGCATTACAGAGTTTTAAGCCATTATAATTTTTTGGATTGTGCGAAGCAGTAATTATTGCCCCTGGTTTTTTAAGTAAACCGGATAGTGAATAGACAGTATCTGTTGGGACTAATCCAACATAAATAATTTCCTTGTTAATGGATTTAATTCCAGAAGTAAAAGCATCGAGCATTTCAATATTTGAAACTCGCCCGTCATGACCAACAATAATACTGTCATCTGGAACAAACTCTGCAAAAGCTTTGCCAATTTTATATGCTATATCTTGGTCTATACTGTCGCCATACACGCCTCTAATATCATAAGATTTAAAAATTAAATCTAGTTTATTTTTTGTCATTACTCAATTATTGTACTGTTCATGGATTCAAACTCTAGTTTTAATAACTTTTCAATTGTGATTCCTATTTATAATGAGGAAGTAATTCTCACAGAATCGATAAATAATATTCTCTCTATTTGTGATAGAACATCTGTCGACTATGAAATCATAATCTCAGAAAATGGGTCTACTGACAGTACAAAAAAACTCGCTAGAGATATAGAACAAAATAATTCCAGAGTAGTTTTAATTGAAAGCGATCATCCAAATTATGGCGAGGCACTTAAAAGAGGGTTTTTGAAATGCAAAAATGAAATTATTATTTCATTTGATATTGACTATTATTCTGAAAGCTTTCTAAAAGAGTGTTTATTGCTTGAAGAAAAATATGCAGGTTTAATTGCTTCAAAAAGATTGAGTAATTCTGAAGATGGAAGAAGATTAATACGAAAATTAGCCACTAATTTTTTTGTTTATATTTTAAAAATTTTATTTAAAACAAAATTATCTGACACACACGGAATGAAAGCAGTCAGGAAAAGTTTTGTAAATAATCATATTAATTTAGTAATTTCTACACAAGATTTATTTGATACAGAGCTACTACTTCGAATTGAAAAAACTGGAAATGAATTTAAAGAAGTTCCAGCCAAAATCAACGAAATAAGACCAAGTGTTTCAGTTATATATAAAAGAATTCCGAGAACTTTAAAGAGCTTATTTAAGCTAAAAATTGCACTTTATAAAGAGTCTTTAAAAACAAAAAATTTATAAATTAAATACTTAATTGGAAGTATTGATCCATGAATCAAAACTGTAATTAATAAGTAATACAACTCATTTTTTTGAAATTCAGGATTCCATAAATTAATTAAAAACCAAACAAGAATTGGGATTCCTAAATTAAGTAAGCTAACAGAAGTGTATTTTATGAACTCATTCCATGACCCATCACGATATGAAAGTTGAAAAATAATTTTTCTCGATAAAAAATAAGCAACTACAACACTAATTGCAAATGAAAATGTGTTAGTTAGATAAGTTCTAAGAGGAAAACTAACCATAGTTAAAATTAAAAATTGAAAAATATAATTCAAAAAAAGACCGAATATTAAATTAAATGCTCCAACAATATATGTTCTAAATAATTCAGCAAATGAGCTATCACTTTTTGTTAGTTTCTTAATGAGATTATTCAGCATATTTTTTAATTCTAAATACTAAAAGATACACTGTAATTAAAAATATTATCAATGAAATAATATTTAAGGATTTTTCTAGAGATGTATTTTCGAACGTCATGCTTACTTCATTAGAATTAGGGATAACACCCATAAACGATGGTGATAATCTATACGGGCCAGAACCATTTTCTATTTTCCAATTCGGAAAATATGATACTTTGACAATGTGAAGTTCATTAGGGTGTTCTGTTTCAAAAGTAATTTTGTTGTTTGTAATTCTGAGATTTTTAATCTCACTTTTTTTGTTGGAGAGTCTGTTTTGAATCTGAGATTCTTCAGCATCTATTCCTTCAATAATTCTTTTTTTATTATCTAACTTGAATTCTTTCATTGCAAGATTGAAAAAACTATCAGTTTTTTCTTGTTTAAATATCGAATTAGAAATTCTTTCAAATAATTCTGGCTGACTAAAGTTTACTAATTCAGTATCAACAACTTGAACTTTGTCAGAATAGATTTTAAAAACTGTAAATGGAGAGCTCTGGAATAAATTCTCTAACTCGTCTGACATTATTGCTTTGTCAGTAATCGAATCTGTAAAAGAAATAAAATAATCAACTCCTAACTCTTTCATGTATCTTACTCCTCTATCAAAATCACCATTTATATAACTTAGTCCTCCTACTGGGTTCGATGGACTTTCTGCAACACCAGATACAGTCACGAAGTGAAAAGGGGTAGTTATGCTCGAATCAAAATAAAGACCCTCAATACTTTCATGATTTGTAAACATAGGAATTGTCATTAAAACCATAGGTGTACCATATTTGTTTAAATCTGAATTTGGCTCCCACATTATTCTTCCAGGCTCAAGTTGATTTAATCCAGAGTATAAATTTGTTATATCGCTCCAGTCATCTTTTTGATCATACCCCGTAAAATTCCAATTCAACCAATGTGGTAAGAAATTTACTGAAGACAGAACTAATGCAATTAGCGTTATTCCTAATCCATATTTAGGTTTATAAATAGTAATTATGAAAGAAAGCAAAATTATAAAAGCAATGAAATAAACTGTAATTGCATACCTTTCTTGCCATTTTTGAACATAATTAAAAATAAAGAATGATGAACATATTAGATAAAACAATATAATCAAATATTTTTGTTTTATTTTTTCAACTAACAAATTCATTTTCTCTTCAAAGATTGTGAAGAATAAGATAATTAGACCCAAATTTAAAAAAGGCACTAATCTTCCATTCCATAAAGCACCCTCTGGGCCATAAAAAAATAACAATGTAGATACAAAAATTAAGTACATTTCGGTTGATAGAAATATATTTTTCAAATTTCTTCCTGCTGTGAAAATTCCATAAGAAAATATCGCAATTGCCAAAGGAAGGATATCAGGCTTTATTAAATCTTTGATTTTTGTGTAAGGAGAGTATGTCATATTTGTTGTAAATTCTAGATTTAGAAACAAAGAGATAGAAAAGCGCAAAGTTAGAAACAAAAAAATCAATAACCCAATTAATTTTTCAAGATTTATAGATTTTGAAGACAAAAAATAAATTAAAAATATTGGTGCATAGATCAAAAATGGAATTATGTGAGAAAGCAATGATAATCCCAACAATACTGACCCTTTAATGACTGAATACTTTATCAAGTTATTACGTATGTAATAAATTGATAAATTTGCAAATGCTAAAGAATATGTGAATGAATACTGGCCAGCAAGAGAGGATGCTAGATTACCCCCAAAAATAGTAAAAGACTCAGTTAATAGATATAACAATCCTCCAGCAAACCCGATATAAGATAAAGTACCAATTTTGAAGTTTATTAACTTTTCTATAGAAATAACTAGAAGAACTAAAGCAATTAACACCATAATTTTAAATGAGATATTGAAGGGAAGAATAAGATTTAAAATTGCAACAATGGATGGCGGTAATGGAAAATAAAAATAATATGCAGGGTAGCCTGCAAACCAGTCATTTGACCAACCACTAATTTTGAAATTGTAAAAAAGCTCTTCAACAAAAAATTTAGTTGGTACGATATGAGCACCCATATCTCCACCTGTTGGGAGTGTATTAAGAAATATTAAATCAATTCTTAAAAATATTAAGAGTATTGCAAACGGAAATACAGTCGCAATTTTATTTGATTGAAAGTTAAACTTCACTTAAGGTTTTTCCCAAGTATTTTGTTCTTCTTTTTCCATTTTCTGTCCATTCGGCATACCAATATGGACCGTGTGGACATTTTTGGCATGATTCTTTACCGCATTTAATATTTTTTGACCTATACGAGACGTTAATGTCTTTATGAAGATTTAATTTATTATCAACTAGAAGCTTTATTCTCTTTAAGTCTGTTTCGTTTAGTTCAGCTAAACCTTCTAGAATATCTTTATCTATCATTATTAAAATGTTAGTTGAAAGGTCAAGAATAATAGGTTCTTAAAATTGAAAAAAGTTACATATTTAAGCGGTGGTGTAGGTGGTGCAAAATTTGCTAAAGGCTTATATAAAACAAGTTTGAACAAACTTTCGATAATTGTTAATACTGGTGATGACGAACACATAAATGGTGTCTCACTATCTCCAGATATAGATACTGTAATATATGGTCTAGCTGGAATTGAAGGTGAATTTGGATGGGGAATAAAAAAAGATAAATTTACAGTTCATGAACAGTTAAATAAATTTTTAAATACCAATTTCATGATTGGCGATAAAGATTTGGCTACCAATTTATTTAGAAACCAAATGCTACATGAGGGAAAAACTTTGACAGAAATTACTAATGAAATAAAATCTAAATTCAACATTCTTTGTGAAATTATTCCAATGACTGATGACAAGGTAAGTACAAAATTAATTACAAAGCAGGGTGAAAGGCTTGATTTTCAAAACTATTTTGTCCAAAAAAGAGGAAAGCCAAGATTAAAAAATATAACATATAAGGGATCAAGTCAAGCAAAAGTTAGTAGCAAACTAATAAGAACAATTAAAGAAAGCGATACGATTATCATTGGCCCCTCTAATCCTTATTTATCAATCGGACCAATTTTGTCTCTAAGAAAAATAAAGGATGCATTAATTCAACATGATAATGTTATAGTTATCAGCCCATTTATAAATAACAATGCCATAAAAGGACCTTCGAAAAAAAACTTTACAGATATGGGCCTCACAGCAGATATTAAAGGCATTAAGAAATTCTATAAAAATATAGCTAACAAATATGTCGTACATTTTGGAGATTCTGATAATTTAAGCAATACTTACGAAGAGAACATTCTTTTTAAAACAATTGAAGATTCAAAGAAATTAGCTACAAAACTACTTAGTTATGAATGAAATTTCGATTATTCCGGTAAAAGGATTGCCCGAAGTCAAAAAAGGTGATGACCTAGCTTCCATGACTTTTGACCTGATTAATAAGTCAGGAAATGAGATTAAAAATAATGATGTATTTGTAATTACACAAAAAATAGTTTCAAAGAGTGAAGGTATGGAAAGAGATTTAAATGAATATGAATTTGAAGATTTAATTAAAAGTGAAATGAAACAAATTATTAGAAAACGAGGGGATTTAATAATTGCAAAAACAAAACACGGTTTCATATGTGCAAATGCAGGAATAGATAAATCCAATATTGAGAAAAACAAAGCTCTTCTTTTACCCGAAGATCCAAATAAATCAGCTCATAAATTTAGAAGTCAAATAGAGACTACAAGTGGAAAAAGAGTAGCTGTAGTGATTTCTGATACGTTTGGAAGAGCATGGAGAAAAGGTCAGGTCAATTTTGCAATAGGTTCCTCTGGCATTTCTCCTATTACAAACTACATTGGGAAATACGACTCATTTAATAATGAACTATTTGCAACAGAAATTGCAACAATTGATGAAATTGCTAGTGCAGCAGAATTAGTTATGGAAAAGTCGATTAATATTCCAATAGCTATCATAAGAGGACTTAAATATGAATCCTCAAATGAAGATGCGGAGATGTTAATTAGAGACGATCAAGAAGATTTTTTTCTTTAAGCTTTTAACCAGCTTACTACTTCTTTTATGCCCTTATTTAATGAAAATTGAGATTCCCAATTTAATTCTTTTTGTGCCTTAGAACTATTCAAAACACTTCGCAGAAGTTCACCTTTTCTTGACTCCTGATATATTGGTTCTACATCAGATGCAAATTCAGATTTTATCGTTTCTAACAATTGATTTACTGATGTCTCTATCCCCGTCCCAACATTAAGAAATAAATTGGAGTCAATCTTTGAAGATAAAATTAATGCATTTACAACATCTTTCACATATATATAGTCTCTTGTTTGTTCTCCGTCGCCATAAATAATTGGTTTTTCATTATTTAAAATTTTATTTGAAAATATAGATACTACTCCTGCTTCGCCATGAGGATCTTGACGTGGTCCGTAAACATTTGAGAGGTTCAAAATTGAATATGACAAATGTGTATTAATTGTCATACTTTTGATAATTTCGTTTAACTTCTTTTTACCAATACCATATGGTGACTCAGGTTCGCCAGCAAAATCTTCTTCACCAGTTGGTAAAATGCTTGGCTCACCAAATATCGTTCCACCAGAAGAGGCAAAAACAAATTTACTACAATCAGTGCTTAATAAAGTTTTTATAAGTTGGACTGGTTGTAAGATATTATGCTCAAAATCAAGTAACGGATCATCTACAGAAACTACAACAGAAGATTGGGCTGCCAAGTGAAAACAAATTTGAGGATTGAATTCTTTAATTAAATTTAATGAATTCTTAGTACCAAAATCATCTTCAATTAATTTAAAATTACCCTTGAGTGCAATATTTTCTTTTTTACCGGTTAAAAAGTTATCAAATACTAATATTTCATTATCAGATGATAAAAGTTCTTCTAATAGGTGTGAGCCAATAAAACCTGCTCCACCTGTAATTAAGATTTTCATTTTTAATTTATTCTAACTATTTCGTTCTTAATTATACTTCCACTTTCAATTATGGAATTTTTGGAGATAATTGAATTTTCGATCACAACGTTTTCACCAATTTTACAACCATCCAAAATAACACTGTTTTTAATAAATGAATCTTGATTTATTTTTGTATTGTTTGGAGATATCCAATTTTCTTTGCCATCATCAAGGTGTGCTTCAATAAATGCCTCTCTAGTTCCAACATCAATCATATTTCCTTTAACGGTATACGTATTCAACAATTGATTTGTTGACAGTCGAGGAAATACATCTCTCTCAAAAGAACACGGAACATCAAGTGAAGAAAGGATGGACATAATATCTTTTTTGAAAAGATGATAGAGTCCTAAGCTAATTTTATTTCCAAATCTGTCATCCTCTGGCTTTTCTATGAAAGCTTCAACCTCCATTTTTTCATTTACCTTTAAAACTCCATATCTTGATGGATTTTCAACTTCAAAAGAACCAATTAATGAATTAGTACAGTTACGAGCTGAATCAATGAAATTTTCTAAATCAACGTCTAATAATAGATCTCCGTTCATGCATAGAAATTTATCAGGCATCGTTTGAATATTTTCAATGATATAACCAGCTGTGTCTAATTTTTTTTGCTCAAATAATAGATTGATATTGTTGCTTGATGACACTTCATAATCATTCCAATGCTGTCTGTGCTTTTCTGAACAAATTAGATTAAATGTAAAATCAGAAAATTGTGAAAACTGAGTAATTATCTTATCAATTATCTTTTCACCTCTTATTGTTAGAAGTGCTTTTGGAATTCCAGTAGATAATGGTTGAAGCCTAGTTGCCTCTCCCCCAACAAGAAGAAATATTTCATTCATCATCTTGTAGGATATTAAAGAATTTGGTTAATTCGTCATCTTTTTCTAAATTGATAACCTGTTCCCATACTGACATTGATTTCTCCAAAGAAAGAACGTTTTGTACATTTCTTATGAATTTATCTTTTAATAGTGGAATGGCTTCCTCTCTTCTAGATGGATGCCCTATAGGATTTTCAATGGTGATTTTTTCAGAAGTGGAGTTATCATCATAAACAATTTCTATGGAGTTTGATATATGTCTCTTTGAAAATTCATAGTAATTTTTAGTAAAATTTGAGTCTTCACTGACAACAATTTTTTTTCTTAAATTTTCTATTTTGTTTAATCCAGAGAAATCGTTTCCGTACATTTCGTATTTCAATTCTCCAAAAAGAAGAGCAGCTGAAACCATATATTCAAGACTGTGATCCCTATCAGATGCGTTAGATAAATTTTCTTTATTTGCGATTATCCTTATTGCAGGTTCATGTGTAAAAATGTTAATTTTTTTTACTTTATCAATATTTTGATTGAATTCTTTACTTAACTTGATTGCACCTTCTACTGCTGACTGCCCATGAAATTCGGCTGGAAACAAAACTTTAAATAGTACATTTTGAATTACCCAATCATTTAATTCTTTACCAAATTTAATTTCAGAATCATTTAGATAATTTTTTTCAAATCCCCAATTTTTATCGTCTTGGATGGAGCTATAAACTTCATCATTTAATTGGCTGATTTTAGCGAGTTCAATCCCTCGTTTTGATGCATCTGCTGCTGCCCAGCTTTTTCTCTTTCCTACGTTAGGAAAGTGTCTATAGGATCTTAGGGAAGGACCATCAAGTAAAATATGATTAATAGTTCTATGAACAATTTTCTCATTTCCTTTACTTAATAAAGATGAGAAAACAGCTCCAGATGCTAACTTCACATAAAACACATGATCATAACCTAATTGGTTTAATGAAGTCCCAAGACATAAAGAACCTTGAATTTCGTAAGCTTTTGTTAGAGCAGTCGTAAAGTCTATAAATTTGAAATTTGGATTCGCATAAAAATAACTGTACACAGACCCAAAGTTGTCTGATGGATGGGCCCACTCTTTTGCAAGAAAAGTGTCGTTGTAGTCAAACCATCTAGTTAATACAGTTAAATACCATGCAACTTCTTGGTAGGAATTTAATTTCCCAACATTTAAGAAAGGGTTTGAAAATAATTCAAATGATTTATCTTCTATAGCAAAATTATTGACTTCGTCATGAGTACTTGCTTCAATTATGCAACCTAGGGTATCAAGGATTGCAAGCTTGGCAGAAATAAAATGGTCATCACTTTTCAAAGGAGTGGAAAGAAAGTTAAATATTTGTTTATCTAAATTCTTATTTTGCAAAAACTATCTTTCAGAAGGCCCAATATATTTTGCCGCAGGTCTTATTAAAATATCCTGTTCCCTTTGTTCAAAGTAATGCGCAGCCCATCCAACAGACCTTCCTGCTACAAATATTGGAGTAAACAGATCTACTTCAAATCCTAATTCAGCTAAAAGCAGACCTCCATAAAAGTCGACATTTGGAAAGAGATTTTTTTCTTCATCCATAATTTGGTCAATTTTCTTTGCAATTTCAAATCTATTTTTAGAAAAATCATTATCTACTAACTGTTCTACCCAGTTTTTCACAACTGGGCTTCTTGGATCTTGAACTTTATATACTCCGTGTCCAAATCCCATAATTTTTTTCTTTTCATCAAGAAGTGAGTAGATTCCTTTTTCAGCATCTTCTACTGTATTAAAACTGTTAATTAACTCAACTGCTCTTTCATTTGCTCCACCATGTAATTCTCCTTTTAAAGTTGCTATACCAGAAACAATTGCACCAGTTAAATCGGCTCTTGTAGATGCAGTAACTCTTGTTGCAAAAGTTGATGCATTAAAACCATGCTCAGCATAAAGGATAAGCATATCATCTAATGCTTCAAGCATTTCATCGCTTGCATCATTTGGTAAAAGTGAGCTGGCAACTAAATACTTATCTGAAAGAGTATTTGTATCAGCTTTATGATATGAGGCAATTGCGAAACAGACAGTTGCACTGATTCTCGCTATTGATTCAATTTCGGTATCAGAGTCCATTTCTTCTCCACCAGATACGATAGTTCTTAATAAATTCATTGGATGCATTCCTTTTGGATGAATCGATTTTAGATTCTCTATATTTTTTGAAAGTGTTTCATCCTCAAGAGCTTTATTGTTGTAATGTTTTAAAAATGCTTCTTTGAACTCATCTCCATCTAAAGAATCTTTAATAATTAGTGATGCAACTTCTTCATAAGTATTATTCTTAGTCAGTTCAATTGCGTCGTAGCCTCTGTATCGAAGTGAAGTACCTTCTTTACCAACCGTTGAAATAGAGGTTTCCCCAGCAATAACTCCTCTTAATCCAGGTGAAAATTCCATATGTCTAATTGTACAATATTGTTACATATAAGGATTAGAATTTTCTCATGGCAGAAATACATAACCTTGAAAATAAGACTAGATTTGGCTCAAGGTACATAGCTGGATTTTTATTAATACTCAGTAGTTTTCTTTTTGCCGCCTGGGTCGGTTTTTTTGTCTTCCTCCCTATAAAGTCTGCAATGTCAGTCGTAACTGATTTAGAAGAAAAATTTCTCCCAAGAGCTGAGGGAATGGTGTTAAATTTTGTTTCACTATCTGAACCTTCGATCATTTACACTTCTGATAATCAAATTCTTGATGAATTGCATGATGGATTAAACAGGGATCCAATTGCTTTGTCAGATGTTCCGCCTTTTGTAATAAACACACTTTTAGCTGCTGAAGATAGTAACTATTACCAGCACGAAGGAGTAGATTTTATCGCAATTCTCAGTGCTGTTTTAGATAATCTAAGGGGCGTAACAAGAGGTGGTTCAACTATAACCTCTCAGGTTGCAAAACAATCTTTTGTTGGTGACGAAATTTCTATAAGAAGAAAAGTAGCTGAGGCTGTAGTAGCAGCAGAACTTGAACGAAGATACACAAAAGATCAAATTCTTGAATATTATATTAATTCCATTTATTGGGGTTCAGGCGCTTATGGAATCCAATCAGCAGCTTATGAATACTTTGATAAAACCGTGCAAGAGTTAACACTTGATGAGGCAGCAACCTTAGTTGTAATCATTAGAAGCCCTGCTTATTACAACCCAAGAAAATATCCAGATAGAGTTCTTGAAAGAAGAAACGATGTCATAAATATAATGCTAAAAGAAGGGTTTATAGTAGATATTCAAGCAAGATCAGCAAAACTTGCTCCTCTAAATGTTGTTGAATCCAAAAATTTTGTAGCACAGGCAGAACATGTTGTGGCAGAAGTAAAAAGACAATTATTAAATGATCCCCAATTTGCTGTATTAGGCAATACAAAAGAAGAGAGAAAGAAAGCAGTTTTTGGTTGTCCCTCTGATGATACGAATTGTTTTGGAGGTGGAGGTTTAAAAGTATATGTGACTCTTAATTTGTCATTGCAACAACATGCAAATACTGTACTCAATACTTGGGTTCCACCTGATCCTGACGAAGAAAACCCAGATGAACCAAAACCAACAGGTGTAATTACATTAATTAATAATTACACAGGCGCAATTGAAGTAATGGCTTCAGGATTGCCTTTTGATGAAGAACAATACAATTTAGCAACACAAGGTAAAAGAAATCCTGGGTCCGCTTTTAAACCAATAACTCTTTTGGCAGCACTTGAATCAGGTGCAAAGTTGTACAGCTATAGAGATTCTAGAAGTCCCGTTGAAATTAATTGTGGTTATCCTTGTGCTCCTGATGGTGTAGGAGAAAAATGGGTTGTAAGAAATTATGGAACATCAATTACCGCAGATAGATACCTTAATAAAATTGATGCTCAAGATAGAGCTATTGAACTTCAATGCTTTGATTTTCATGTTGAAGAAATTAAAAATAAAGATTTTATAAAACAATTCCCTCTCGGTTTAAATCTTGATGAGTTAGAAACTGAGGAAGAAAAAATTATGGAAATTGCAAAAGCATTAGGCCAATATGATTCTGAAGGTAATTTAATAATTTATAGAGAATTAGAGGAAGGAGAAGAAATTCCAGAAGATCAAGTCATAATTTTTGATCCCGAACTTATTGAAAATCAACTAAATCTAACACAAATTGATTTAGAGTCAGAAATTCAATATATTTTTAAACCTTGCCAAGATAAAGCTGAATACAACAGATCTATAAAACTATTAGATACCTCAGGAATGATATCTTTGGAAGAAGCAACAAGGAGATCAATAAATACTGTATTTGCACAGCTTGCATCTGAGCTTGGTGGAGAAAAATTAGCTTCTACTGCAAAAAGAATAGGAATTAATTCATCATTAGATCCTGTTATTTCTTTAACTTTAGGCGCTGGAGCTGCAACGCCAATTGAGATGGCTTCTGCATATTCATCATTCGCTACAAATGGTGTTTTAGCACCTACATATTTAATTGAAAAAATTGAGGATGATAAAGGCAATGTTATTTATAGGCATATTGTATCTCCAAGGACTAGTATCCCTGACCCAGGCGCTGCAGCTGCAGTGCGAAAAACTCTTGAGGTAGCAGCTCAGTATGGAACTGGTACAAGAGCTGTCCTTGATGATAGAGAGATTGCTGGAAAAACAGGAACTCATCAAGGCTTTAGAGAAGCATGGTTTATCGGATTTATACCCCAATATACTTCATCAGTTTGGGTTGGTTTTGCCGAAGAACAGTTGCCTCTAACAGATGTAGAAATAAAAGGAGAAGTCATAAGAAATGTGTCTGGTGGAAGAGTGCCTGCTCCTATGTGGAAAGAATTTATGACTGAGGTAGTTAAAGACTTGCCTGTTGTTAACTGGCCATTAGATCCAAGTGATATAGATAAATATTATGAAATACCTACAATAGAAATTCCACAATTAGTTGGTTTAAATATTCTAGATGCAGAAGAAATTGCCTTTTCATCTTATATTTTACCAACAATAAATTTAGTAGAATCTGATGAGGCTCCTGGTCTAGTATTAACTCAGGATATTGAAAATGGTGAAGAATTACCAGAAGGAACAGAGGTAATCCTAGAAGTTTCAGGTAATAAATTTTCAGCTGCTATTCCAAGTATTACACCATGCACTTTGACACCTGAAGAAGGTGAAAGTCTAATCAGAGATTTCATGAGGGATAATAATGTTATTATTTTCCTCAAAGAAGAGTTCGAAGAAAATGAGCTAGATAATTGTAATGGAAAAATCATTGGAACAAATGTTGCTCAAGGAGCAGTAATGACAACTGGTGATACTTTAGTTTTTGTTATAAGTAAATTTACTGAGGATTCTTAGACAGTAGCTTAAAGAAATTCACCAAACCAATAACACCAAAGCCAGTGCCACCCTCTGGGTTTAAAGCGGAACTACTTCTGGCTCTTGCTGGGCCCGCTATATCTAAGTGAACCCAGGGAATTTCATCAACAAACTCTTCAAGTATTAATGCAGCAGTAATTGCACCTCCAAATCTTCCTCCAGTGTTTTTCATATCAGCAATGCTAGATTTTATTAAAGATTTGTAACCTTGAAATAAAGGAAGTTCGTGATAAGACTCAACCTGATTTTTATTAGATTTTATGAATTCAGCTGCATACTTTTCTGAATTGGAAATAACTGCACCTATATCAACACCCAAAGCAACATACGCAGCTCCAGTCAATGTTGCTACGTCACATATTAAATCTGGTTTTTTTTCAGCAGCAAAAGCTAAAGCGTCTGCCATAATTAATCTTCCCTCAGCATCAGTGTTTAAAACTTCTACAGTTTTTCCATTTCTCATTTTTAAAACATCACCCGGCCTAATTGCAGTACTGCTTGGCATGTTTTCTACCAAAGGCGTATAAACTTTTACACCAACATTTAACCCTAGTGAAGCAACAAGTTTTATAACAGCCCAAGCAGTTGCAGCACCTGCCATATCTGTTTTCATGGTTTCCATACCAGATGGAGATTTTAACGAAAGTCCACCTGAATCAAACAGTACGCCTTTACCAATTAGTGCAATTTGAAAATCAGCACCAGTGTTATATTCACCAACAAGAAAGTAGGGGTCTTTTGAGGAACCTTGCGAGACACCAATTACACCACCAAAATTTTCTTTCAATAACCATTTCTTATCAAATATTGTTAATTTGATTTTTTCATTATCAATAAGTTGCTTAACTTCATTAATAAAATAATCTGGAGTTTTATCAAGTGCTGGTAAATTAACTAGGTCTCTAACAAAATAGATTGAATCTTTTATAAATTTTTGCTCATCGATGTTAATTGACTCATCAAATTGAATATTGATTTCTTTGGAGTCCGTTTCAACGTATTTTTCAAATTTGTAACCTGAAAGGATTAATCCAAGTGTAAATTCCTGAAGATCTACTTTAGTTTCCAGATTCAAAAGATAACTTATATTGCATTCAAAAGGGATTTTATTTCTTACTTTTGAACCAAGCTCACATAATTCCTTCTTATTTAAAGAATCATCTATCGATACTAGAATTGTATCTTTTTCATTTTTTAAATATAGTTTTGGTACAAGCAACATCTCTTTTTTGCTTGCTTTAAATTTATTTATTTCAAAATAATCTTTGATTTGCTCTTCGTCTTTAAAATTATTTAATAGACTATCATTCACAGAATCTATAAATAAAATAGACAGTTCTTTCATTAGCTACTTGGTGTCCAATCTTCTTCAAATTCGCGTGCCATCATCCAGAGAAAGTCTGACAACCTGTTCAAATAGGTTACAACTTTTGTGTCATCAATTTGCAAAGTTTTATACCATGTAACACATTTTCTTTCGGCTCTTCTGGAAACCACTCTTGCCCAATCAAATTTTGCCGATATAACATTTTCACCGGGGACAACAAAATATGTAGGAATGCCATTTTTTTCAGTGAGAAAGTCTATATCTTTCTCGAGAGTTTCAATCATAGATTCAGTTACCCTCGTTTTACCATCTTCTAGTTTATTTCTTTTTTCTTTGTCAGTCGCAAGCTCTGCACCAACAATAAATAGCTCTCTTTGAATTCGGAGAGTAGTATCTTTTACTTCAATCGGCAATTTATCTTCGCACCTTATTAAGCCAAGTGCAGCGACAAGTTCGTCTACTGATCCATATGCTTCTGGTGCTATATTGTCTTTTGAGACCTGGTCACCATATAAAAGACTGGTATCACCCTTGTCGCCTTTCTTTGTATAAATTTTCATACTCTTAGATTAGTGTTAAATGGAAAGTATTAATGTTCCTGATGCACCCATTGATACAATTAATGACAAATAACTCAGTCCTGTACTGGCCATTACACCCGTATACGACTTTTCTTGTAAAGATTTGTATGAACCAAAAGATAATAGTGCTGCAGAGAGGTACAAAAATATAATTATATTATTGAGCATATTTGTAGAAATTAAATTAAATAAACTTGATGAGCTCTCGTACAAACCGAAAAATACAAGTATTGAGATTCCAATTGATAAATAGGTTGAAAATAAAGCTGTATTTTTCATACCCTCTCTACTTATCGTAGGATCTACCAAAAACCAGTGTCCTATCATCATTAAAGAAAATACAGAAGATACCATCATTATTGGCAATGTAGACATAAATAAGGTTTGGCCTACCAAGGTGTATGCTCCAACTGCAAAACTAATAAAACTTAGTAATAATAGGTAAAGTTTTTCTGATCTTTTAAATAAATTTAAATACAAAGCAAGAAAAAGTGCACCAATATATGAAAACTGATTCATATATAGAAAAATATTCATTGCTATAACAGCAGAAAATAAAATACTAAAGCCTTTTTTCGGTTCAGTGCTTTTAATGATGTAGGCAAAAAACGGCACACATAGTGCTAGAAAGATATAGGTAAACTCACTCAATTGCATATATTCTTTACAATAATATATATGTTTATATTGATATTGAAAAAAAATTTCAAAAAAGCATTCTTGTTAAGTGTTGCTTTTATTGGATTAATTTATTTTCTTGAAGACAATAGTTCAATTAACTTTTTTTCACATGAATTTTTACTATCTTTTCTAATGTATTTGATATTATTTGCAATATCTCTTGATGCACTAGATAAAAATAAACTCCTGGGATTATTGATGTCTTTTTCTGTATTATTTTTACCGCCAGCAATTTTTCCAGGATTTGCAGGAAAATTATTTCCATTAACTTATGGAGTTTTTATCATTTATCTTTTCTTTACTTATGGATTGAATATGTTTAGAAACTGGAAAAATAATGCTGGATTGTGAAATATATGTCAATTTATCTAAAATGATTACATGAAACAGGGGTTATTAAAAAATTCTGCTTATATTTTTACGTTTTTAATAGCTTTCGCATTGGTACTATCACCAAAAGAAGAAGCAAAAGCACTAGAGATTAAATATGACTCAAATATGTTCTGCGTGGATAATGCAGTGGCTCCGCTTAATAATCTCTTAGATATTCAAACATTTCTCAGTTGTAATGGGTTTAATCCAGGACCAATTGATGGCTTGAGTGGCTCGAGAACTAATAACGCAATTATAACTTTTCAGAAATCAGTTGGTTTGACTCCGGATGGCGTTGTTGGTCCAGCAACAAAACAAGCAATGAGAGGATACAGTACAGTGTCTTTTACTTTCACTGGTAGTGGTTGGGGTCATGGAGTTGGACTTAGCCAATATGGTGCCAAAGGTTTAACAGAACTTGGTGCAAATTTTTGCAGTAATACTAGCTCATGTACATCTACTGAGGTTGTTGATTATTACTTCAAAGACACTACCGTAAAAAATCTGTCTGAAATTAGCTTATCATCTCCAGATATTGCCACTGATAATAATGCTTTGTGGGTTGGACTAGCAAGAAATGCTAGGAGTATAAATCTCACTACACTTCCTTCATCTAGTCCACCTATGCTCTCTATTTGCCAAGATGGACTTTCTGATGTGGCAGGAGTTCAAGTATTCTTAACTTCTAGAGGCTTCGAACCAGGTCCTGTTGACGGTGCTTTTGGTGATAAAACATCAAATGCTTTAAAAAATTACCAAGCATCCGTTGGCCTGAGTCAGTCAGGGAGTATTGATACTGAAACATTAAATAAAATCAAGTCCGAGGCAGGTTCTGATGGCTCATGTGAATCTATATTTGGACCGCTAAAAATAAGTGGTGGGGCAACAATTAATGTAATTTCAAATGGAAATGGATGCTACTTTAATGGCCATCCTCTTGTTAATAGAACAACAGCTAGTTGTAATATTGGTATCAGTTGGTCTGACGGCGGAAGAATTAGAGTTGGACCTCGTGAACACAAACATGGTGTACTTAAATTACGTTCCCAAAATGTCTCTTCAGGATTTCATGTTGTTTTATCTGTAAATATAGAAAAGTATTTATATGGACTAGCAGAAATGCCATCTCACTGGAATGTGAAAGCATTAGAAGCTCAGGCACTTGTTGGTAGGAGTTATGCTGTCTATCAATATTTAAAACAAAATATACCAGCACAATCTACAGATCTGAACGCGGGCTTATCTACATCTAGGCAAGCATATTGTTGGTGTCATATTGGTTCAACCGCATCAAGTCAATATTATTATGGGTATTTAAAGGAAATAGCTGGTCCTAATTGGGTTCAAGCTGTAAATAACACATCTGGAAAAGTCATAACATACTCTGGTGGTTACACTCAAAGCTCTGTAATTCAAGCTTTCTACTCTTCATCTACTGGTGGAAAAACTAATAATAATGCAGTTGGATTTGGTTCTGCTACGGCATGGCCATATCTGCAAACAGTTGATGATCCTTGGTCAGTAGACAACAGAGTAGGAAATCCAAAAGCTGCATGGTCGTATGACTTCTCAACTTATCAATTATCCAAAAACATACTGTGTGGAGACATTCCTTGTTTTGATTCAATCACAGATATATATATTTCATCTGTAGCGGAATCTGGTGCGGCTATTGAAGTAACAATGAAAGGTTTTAGAAACGGTTCTTCAAAAACTGTTACAAAATCTGGAAGAAATATTAAATCTCAATTAGGATTTACTTCTCATTATTTTAAAACATCTAGTCAATCAGATGTGTCTAACCTTTCAATTGGACCAGTAACAGTTAACACTTCACCCACTACTTCTACTAATGGTACAAGTGTTACAAGTACTACTGGTGATGTTGCTCAGTATGCAACTTCTACAGCAGGGTTAAATTATTTATCTGGAGCTGGATTGTTAAATAACTGCACTGAAACCTCATCAGCTTGTCAGGCTAAAACTATGACAAGAGAAGAAGCAGCTGCTGTGGTCACAGTTATCGGAGGAATTTCATTAGATGCACCAAATGCATATAGTGATGATGATCAAAGCATTTTTCAAAAAGCAATTAATGGCATACCTTATTATGGAATACAAGTGTGTATAGGCAGTCCATTCCAGTTTCAACCAACAGAGACCATATCTAGAGACCAGTTTGCATGTATGCTTGTCAGAGCCATTACAGCAGGATCTACAACAAATTTATCAGGAGCAATAGATAAATACTCTGATGAGGGTGCAAGTAAATGGACAAATGAAATTAATGTTTTGGCTGCAAATGATGTTATTCCAGCTTGTAGTTCTCTTCAAGATAAATTTTGTCCAAGTAGAAAAATCTCTATTGGTGAAGTTGCATACATAGTGAACCAAATGGTGAGTAAATCTTTAATATCAAGCGATACATTTAATTCAAATCCTTTTCAAGAAGGATGGTCTGCAAATGGTTCAGAAGTTGAAGATGCTAGTGCAACTGCAGTTTCCAATCCGAACGCAGGTAACGATGCATGCGTTCCAAAAGACAATTCAGGTTTGGTTATAAATTCAATATTAGACGTACAACAGTTTTTATCGAATAATGGTTTCAATCCTGGTCCAATTGATGGACAAAGTGGGCCAAAAACTAAAAATGCTGTTATCGCATTCCAAAAAGAGAGTGGCCTTCTAGCAGATGGTATTGTTGGTAACAAAACTAAAGAAGCTATGCGTGCTTATACAGGTTGTAGAAGTACTAATGTTTGTAATGCGAGAGACAATACCGGAGCCAAATTGGATTCAGTCGCAGATATCCAAACATATCTCTCAAACAACGGATTTAATCCAGGAATAATTGACGGAGAAATGGGTTCTTATACAAAAGAGGCCATAAAAGCATTTCAAAGAAAAGTTGGTTTAATACCTGATGGTGTGGCTGGAAATAGAACGAAATCCGCTATGCGCGCTTATACAGGTTGTTAATTTACAATAGATCTAAAATCTGCTGAGATATTTTTTTGGCTTCCATATTGAAATTGTCTTCTAACTGATCAATTGGTGCTGAAGCCCCAAAGGAATCAATGCTAAAACTTTTTGTTACTGGTCCTACATAGTCTTGCCAGCCTATCGATCTTCCTAACTCAATAGTGAAAACTTTATTATTAATATCTAAAGAGTCAATTAACTCTGGTTTCAATTTATTAAGTATTGGGGTACTAATTATCTGTATTGATTTTCCTTTTAACAACTTACTAACTTCCATAGCAAGATTAACTTCTGACCCCGAAGCAAAAATTGTTGCATCAGTTCCATGAGCTAATTCATAATACCCTTTTTTAAAATCTTCATAAGAAGTGTTGGTCTCTAAATATTCAATATTTTGCCTTGTTAAAACTAAAGCTTTTGGATTATTTGTTTTTGAAAATATGTATTGATATGAATACACTATTTCTTCACTGTTCGAAGGTCTTATCACGTCAACACCAGGTATAAGTCTTAGTGACATAAGATGCTCTATTGGTTGGTGTGTAGGTCCATCTTCTCCCAGATAAATAGAATCATGCGTAAATATAAAAACAGAGTTTAATTTCATTAATGCAGCAAGCCTTATGCTTGGCCTCATATAATCTGAAAATACCAAAAATGTTGATCCAAACCCAATTAATGAGCTGTGGAGGGTTATGCCGTTAGTAATTGCAGCCATTGCATGTTCCCTGACTCCATATTCAAGAACTTGTCCAGTTTGATTGTCAGATGAATAAACCGTATCTGAAATAATCTGCTTTGTTGATGCTGCTAAGTCTGCTGATCCACCTAGTATAAATTTATTAAACTTACCAATATCTTTTAAGACATCACTACCAGCTACACGTGTTGCTTTCTTTTCACTAAGGGATGTATTTATATTTGCTATGTTTTTTTCGTTAAATTGATCCCATAAAAGTTTAAATTCTGAATCTTCCAATAATTTTTTTTCAAGTTCTTGTTTCCACTTTTTATATTCTTCATTATCTATTTGTCTTTTCTCATCAAAATATTCATATACTTCCTTTGGGTGTTCAAAAAGATCAGTCGACCAATCTAGGTTTTCTAAAAATTGTTTCATTTCTTCTTCACCAAGTGGTGAACCGTGTACACCACTTGTATTTTCTTTATTTGGTGAGAATTTACCAATTGTGGACTTAGCAATAATTAAAGAAGGTTGAGATGTGTTGGCTTTTGCATTGTTTACTGCCTTGATTATTTCATTCTCATTATGACCATCTATAGATTGAACATCCCAGCCAAAAGATTCAAATTTTGTTTTCTGATTTGTTACTGACACCTTGTCTACATTGCCATCAATTGAAATATTGTTATCGTCAAATATATAAATTAATTTTCCTAACCCCCATAAAGCAGCGAGTTCTGCTGCCTCCTGAGATAATCCTTCCATCAAGTCCCCATCAGATACAATTCCATAAGTAAAATGATTAATAATCTTATCTCCGAATGTTTTTGAAAGATATGATTCTGCTAAAGCTAGTCCAACTCCAGTTGCAAAACCTTGTCCTAGTGGACCTGTTGTTATATCAATCCCTAATTTTGTGTCTAACTCAGGATGCCCAGGTGTTTTTGAATTCAATTGTCTAAAGTTTTTCATATCGTCTATTGATATATCAAATCCATTAAAGTGTAATAGGCTATATAACAATGCAGATCCATGTCCAGCACTTAAAACAAATCTATCTCTGTTAATCCAGTCTGGACAATTGTTTGTGACTCTTAAAAAATTTTTGTATAAAACTGTACCTACATCAGCCATTCCTAACGGCATGCCAGGATGACCAGAATTTGCTTTTTCTACACTACCTGCAGAAAGAACTCTTATAGATTTAGTTACATTATCGAACACAGATTAAGTATATAAGAATCTATGCAGAGGCAAAAGAATCTTTTGCATGATATGAAGATCTAACAAGCGGCCCAGATTCAACATGTGGAATGCCATAAGATTCACCAATGATTTTATAATCTTCAAATTCTTCAATTGTTGCATATCTATCTATTGGTCTATGTTTTGCAGTTGGTCTTAGGTATTGACCAATAGTGACAATATCCACTTCAATTTTTGATAAATCTTTTAATACTGATATAACTTCTTCTTTAGTCTCTCCCATACCAACAATTAGACCAGTTTTAGTTTTACCCATAAATCCTTGTTTTTTTACATATTCAAGCAAAGAAAGGGACCTTCCATAAGAAGCAGCCGTTCTAATCTCTCTTTGAAGTCTTGGTACAGTTTCTAAATTATGATTAAAAACTTCTGGGGATGCATCAATTATATTTTGTATTGCAGATCTTAAACCTTTGAAATCAGGAACTAATACTTCAACATCACAATGACTATTTTTATCTTTAACAGCTCTAATCGTATCAGCAAAGAACATAGATCCTCCATCTTCAAGGTCATCACGATTAACTGAAGTAATAACTGCATGAGTTAAATTCATTGCTTGGACGCTTTCTGCTACTCTATGTGGTTCTCCTAGATCAAGTTCACCAGGCCTTCCAGTTTTTACATCACAAAAACCACAAGCACGAGTACAAACATCGCCCATAATCATAAAAGTTGCAGTTCCCATAGACCAGCATTCATATATATTTGGGCATGAAGCTTCCTCGCATACGGTATTTAATTTTTTTTCACTTAATAAATTTTTTAGTGAAACATAATCACTACCTAGATTTGCCTTAACCTTCATCCATTCAGGTCTTTTAGGTTCACTTGGCAAAACACCTCTTACAGTAACTGGAATTTTATTTTGGTTTATTTTAAATACTCCGTCTTTCACCATTTGATCAATATTAAATTCTTTAGTTCTCTTTAACTGCCGAGGGGTAAATTGAGAAAACTGTCTATCAGTATTGGTATAACCAAATACTTTTGCAAAGTTATCAGATATTTCACTTGCAACTTCCTCAAATGATATATCTAGGTTAAATTGATGAATGGATGCAATTTGTTCTGATTGGTTTCCACAAGGATTAATTAATTGATACCCATCTAATGAATCAAAAATATTTAATGAAAAACCATGGTAGGTTGTCCACTTGCTGACTTTAATACCTACAGAAGCAATTTTACCTTTTGCTGTCCAAACACCTGTGTCATCTTCTTTTGTAAATGAATCAATTTTAAATTTTCTTAAGGAATCAATTATTACATTTTCTAGGTTGCGAACGAATGGAATGACTTTTTTTGGATCAGAAAGTCGTATTATTGGATATCCAATTAATTGTCCATCACCATGGTAAGTTATATCACCACCTCTATCGGTTTCAAAATACTCAATACCAAGTTCATGTAATTGGCCTTTTGAAACTAGTAAATTGTTTTCTTTGCTAGATCTGCCGGATGTAATTACATTATTGTGCTCTAAAAGTAAGAGATAGTCATCTTTTGAATCTTCCTGAGAGACTGATCTGTGTAATCCAAGTTGTAAATCGTATGCCTCAGAATAAGGTAATTTACCCAACCAACGTATATTTAGATCTCTCAATCTAATCCCTGTGACCAATCAGGGTTTTCTAATTTATCCTTTATATGATTTAAAAATAACAAAGCAATAGAGCCATCGAATACTCGATGATCCCAAGTTAAACTTAGAACTCCTGTATGCCTTATAGCTATTGAATCAGTACCATCCTGGGATTGTATTACTACAGGTCTCTTCTTAACAGATTCCGTTGATAAAATAGCTACATTTGGTTGATTGATTATTGGCGATGTAATGAAAGAATTAAATGAGCCATTGTTTGATATTGTAAAAGTACTTCCAGTTACATCCTCTAGACCATACTTACCATCTCTTAATAGCTTTGAAGTTTCTGAAATTTTTCTTGCTAGCCCTTTCAAATTAAAGGAATCTGCTTCAGCTATAGTACCTACTAACAGTCCCTCTTGATTTAAATCAACGGCAATACCAAGATTTACATGACTGTGAACATCATGAATGCCTTTTTCTAAGTCAAACGAGCTATTAACAGTTGGAAACTCTCTTAATGCAGAAATTGTCGCTAATGAAATAAAGGGTAAATATGTTAGCGAGAAACCGTTTTCATCTTTAAATTTAGCTTTTTGTTTTGATCTAATTGTTTCTACATTTTCATAATCTACTTCAACAGAGGTCATGACGTGTGCAGATGTTTGTTTTGATAAAACCATATTTTCTGCGATTCTTTTTCTCAATCTAGATATTGATTTATTTGTATCAGCTGATTTAGTAGTTTCTTTTTTAATTGAATCCTCTGATTTAGTTGATGTGGCAGAGTCTTGATTTCCTAATGAAATGTAATTTTCAATATCTTCTCTTTTTATTCTCCCATTTTGACCAGTACCAACTACATTATTCAAATCAATATTATTTTCAGAAGCAAGTCTTCTTACAACTGGAGAAAGCTTCAAGTTTTTTGTATTTACGACATCAGTTTTTGGCAAAACATCTTCTTTTGGTGTATCTTCTTTGACAATCTCTTCAACGGTTTCTTGCACTTCTTCAACTGTCTCTGATTTATCATTATTAGATTGTTTTGCGCTTCCATCGAGCTCAAGAAGTGAAGCCCCAACCTCTACAGTTTCACCCTCTTCAACAAGAAGTGATGTTACTGTTCCATTAAATGGTGAAGGAACTTCAGTATCAACTTTATCAGTAGAAATTTCAAGAATTGGATCATCTTCTTTTACTTCGTCACCAACTTTTACAAGCCATCTTAGGATTGTACCCTCAGTGACTGTCTCTCCGAGCTGAGGCATAGTTATTGTGTTGCTCATTTACTTATTGTAATTCTTTCACGGCTTTAACAACTTTTTCAACACTAGGAATAAAAGCATCCTCAAGAACTGGTGCAAAAGGAATATGTGTATTAGGTGGAGTAACCTTCACAATTGGATTATCTAAATTCCAAAATCCTTTTTCAGCAACCACTGAAGATATCTCAGAGGCTACTGATGAAAAAGGAACATCTTCTTGTAGGATGCACAAATTAGATGTTTTTTCAACTGATGTAAGAATTATCTCCTCGTCAAGAGGCACTATTGTTCTTATGTCTACAATTTCAACATTTACCCCATCGTTTTCAAGTTGTTTGGCTGCTTCAGTCGCAACAGAAACCATGCCAGACCAGGTAACAATTGTAAGATCACTACCTTCTTTAACAATTCTTCCTTTCCCTATTTCAACCTCATAGAGACCCAATGGAACTTCCATTTTGATATCAGGTTTTCTATAAAGTTTTTTGTGTTCAAGATACATTACTGGATTTGGATCATTTACTGCAGCAACTAAAAGTCCCTTAGCATCATAAGGATTAGACGGTGCAACGACTTTAATACCAGGATGGTGAGCTAGCAGAGATTCTGGGCTTATTGAATGAAAAGGTCCAGATCTTGTTCCAGCACCAGTAGGACCTCGAACAACCATTGGTACGGCCTTTCCTGCTTTCCAGTGGTATTTTGCGGCTTCAGTAGTAATTTGATCTAAAGCTGGATAAACAAAATCATAAAACTGTAATTCCACGATAGGTTTCTTTCCTGCAAGAGCTGCTCCAACTGCAGCTCCAGTGAAACCTCCCTCAGATATTGATGTATCAATTACTCGAAATGGTCCGTATTTATTAAATAACCCCTTAGTAGCTTTAAATGCTCCTTCAAACACACCTATGTCTTCACCCATCATGAAAACATTTTCATCATCTTCCATTAATTCATCTAAACCGTTTGTAATTGCTTCAATAAAGTTCATAGTTTCTTTTGAGCTTCCATCATTTTGTATTGCTGGTTTAGTTCTTTCAGCAAACATATCAGGAACTTCATTTTGTGGTTCAGGATCTTTTTGATTCTTTGCCCAATCTAATGTCTCTTTAATTTCAGCATCTAGCTCTTCATTAAGGCTTACAAACTGTTCTGTAGTGAATAAACCCTCTTCAACCAATGAGTCTTCGAAGCGTGCAATAGGATCACGTTTCATCCAGAATTCTCTTACTTCATCATTAACGTATTCGGCAGGATCATGACCAGCATGTCCATGATGTCTAAATGTAACAAGTTCAATTAGAGAAGGTCCATTACCATTTCTTGCATTTTCACATGCTTCGTGCATTACATCAATTACTTCATAAATGTCATTACCATCAATAATTTTTGCTGGAATTCCATATCCAGCTGCACGATCTGCAACGTTTGGAGTCCCAAACTCTGTTTCGTTTGGAGATGAATAGGCAAATTGATTATTTTGCACTGTGAATACTACTGGAAGGTTGAGCACTCCGGCCATGTTGATGCTTTCATGCCAAGTACCAGTTGCAGTGGCACCCTCACCACAATTAGCAACAGCGACAACCCCGGACCCACTTTGTTGAGAAGCTAGAGCCCAACCAACAGCTACAGGAGCAGAATCTGGCAATGGAGATACAACCATCAATGTTCCCTTATCTACAACTCCAAAATGACTATTACCGTCTCGACCTTTAGATGGTCCATCATGTTTTCCAAAAAAATTAAGTGCAATCTCTTTTAGTGTCACACCTTTTTTAATTTGCACACCAAGATCTCTATGTGTGCCACCAAATATATCTGTGTCTGCCATTCCCGCTGCTATGCCAGCCATTGATGCTTCTTGACCAATTCCAGGATATACTGCTCCACTTAATTGACCGCCCTTATACATTTTTAAGAGCCTATCTTCCAAAAGCCTTTGGGTTTTCATAGACTTATATACATCCCAAAGCTGCTCTTTAGAAAGAGTTGACGAATACCCTTTTCTGGTAATTTTTTCGATTTTCATGTTAATGTAACCCCCTACCGTTCAAACTTAACAAAGACTCTCCTATGGCCTCACTCAGTGTTGGATGAGCATGTATAAATTCAGATGCTTCACTAGGCAAAGCTTCCCAACCTACCATGTACATAAGCTCATGTATCATCTCTCCTGCTGCAGGTCCACAAACACTTGCGCCAACTATTGGGCCATCCTCTTCTGAGTAAACTTTTACAATTCCTTTATTTTGATTTTGAAGTAATGCCCTTCCAATCCCAGCAAAACTATGCTGTGCCTGATTAAGCTTAATTCCAATTTCCTTTGCTTTTTCAGAGTTCAATCCAACCTCTGCAAGTTCTGGTCTTGTGTAAACAACATACGGAATTGCTTTATAGTTGACTGGACTACTCTCACCTGTTGCGATATGTGTTATCGCACTAATTGCTTCAGCAAATGCAACATGAGCTAATTGAGGAGTATCGTAAACAATATCTCCCAAGGCATAAATATTTTCAACATCTGTTTGCATTGTTTTAAAATCTACTTCAACAAATCCTTTGTTTACATTCACTCCAATATCTTCAAGACCAATATTCTCAGTCAAAGGAGCTCTTCCGACTGCAACAAGAACACAATCAAAACTATCACTAGTCTCATCTGAAAAATTAATAACTTTGTCATTAATATTTGTGACTGATGTAGATAATTTGAAATCAACACCTCTAGAAGATAACTGTTTCCTAAGCTCTCCTGATGTTCTTTTATCTAATCCGGGCAAAATTTCTTTATCAAGCTCCACAACAGTGACTTCTGAGCCCAAGTCATTTAACAAACTAGCAAACTCACAACCAATTGCACCAGCACCAATAACACAAACTTTTTTTGGTGGCTCCTCCCAGCTAAGTGCGGTGTCTGATGTTATAACAAACTCTCCATCAACATTTATGTTTGGAATCTCTCTTGGTTTTGACCCAGTTGCTAAAAGAATATAGTCTGTAGATATCTCTTCTTCTTTGCCTTCAATAGTCTTAACAATAACTTTATTGCTATCTTTAATAGTTCCCCAGCCTTCAATAACATCAACTTTTTTTGACTTTAATAGCATGCCGATGCCACTAACTAGTTTGTTGACGGTATCTAATCTTTTTTGTGCAGTTGCTTTCCAATCAATATTTTTACCTGTTATTTCAATTCCAAAATCTTTTGAATTATCAATTTCATGATTTAGCTCTGCAACATGAAGCCAATATTTTGCAGGAATACATCCTCGGTTTAAACAGGTCCCACCTAAGGTATCAGATTCAATTAGAGTTATTTCGAGTTCAAAATTGCTTGCGTACAATGCTGCAGCATATCCTGCAGGACCTCCGCCTATAATGGTTAATTTTTTCAAATTACCTCTTTCTAGATAGGATCGCTATCTAATCGAGATAATAACTACATTCTTTAATGGGGTTCCCAATAAAAATGATTATTGTTATTTCACCTTTAAATTTACTAAACTTTGGACAATGTTCAAAATTAAGATTATCTTAAAAAACATTACAATGTAACTATGCAAACAAGACATTTAATTATTGCCTCACTTATTACTGGTTTATTCATACTGGTAGCATTTGGTGTATGGCTATACACTTATTGAATTGAAGAGTTTTAATTTAAAAAACGGAATCCATCATATACCCCTTGAGCTCCCTTGGTCGTCTCCTGGCTTTGTTAATGTCTATTTAATTGAAGACAAAGATGGATTTATAATGGTTGATTGCGGCGTCAATGGTGATAGCTATTACTCCTTACTGCTTGAATATCTTCAAAAATTAGAAATTAATATTAGTGATATTTATTTGTTAATAGGAACACATATGCATTCTGATCATATTGGTTTATCTACAAAAATAAGAGAATCAGGTGTTCCATTTGCACTTTTTAAGAATTCAGTAGATTTCATAGATGATTACAATGACTGGTCTTTAAGATTCAAAAATCTTAAAGATTATGCACAAAAACATAATGCTCCAACTAGCTTCTTGAATGATATAGCCTCCATAAACACACCATCATATGCTGGAAAAATTTCAAAGCCCGACATTCTTCTTGATGAAGGGAAAATAAAAGATGTTAAAAGAAATTTAACTACTATTTTTACTCCTGGGCACGATCGCACAGAGATTTCTTTGCTTGATGAAAGTACAAAAATAATATTTTCAGGCGATCATATATTGCCAAAAATTACACCCTTTATTCCAACTGATAATGAGAATGAAGACATGCTTGCAAATTACACTCAGTCTTTGGATAAAATTTATGAAATTGATCATGAAATAATTGCACCAGGTCATGGAGATATAATTAGCAAACCACACATCAGGATTGAGCAAATGAAACTTCACCATAAAAGGAGGGCTGAAAAAATTTTGAGCTTTCTTCAAGAGAGCGACTTTACTGGTTGGGAAATGGTTGAAAATTTATTTCCTAGAAAACTAGATGCATTAAATCTAAGACTTGCTTTTCAAGAAACTATGGCTCATTTAATTTACTTAGAAAATAAAGGAAAAATCAAGCAAGAAACTAAAAATAACTCCATATATTGGAAAATTATTTTATAGGTTTAAAACCTCTATTTTTAGCTTCATCAATCGTATCAGGTGAAAACGACTGGACTAAATTTAAACTAACAAAATCGTAATCTTTTAGATACTCATTCAATGATGTAAACTGGTTTTCATCATCACAGTCGTATACCTTCATGTTTTTTCTTATACCAACATACCTATGATGTTCAAAACGATTTAATCTATTCAAATTTATAGGCTCAGTAATTCTGCAATCTTATCTCTTGCTAATTTTGGAGTTCCTAAAAGTAAAGAGTCAGACTTTGCTTTTTTAAAAAATAAATGTGCTGGATGCTCCCAAGTAAAACCAATTCCCCCATGTACTTGAATATTGTCTCCAGCGATTTTGTTAAAAACTTCAGAACAGTATGATTTTGCTAACATTGCACTCATCTCAACTTCTAAATCGTCTGAAGTATCTGTTCTCACTGCACTATAGGCAACAGACTTTGCACTTTCCAGCTGTACAAGCATATTTGCACAAATATGTTGAATTGCTTGAAATGAACCTATCGGCCTTCCAAATTGTATTCTTTCTTTTGCGTATTGTGTTGACATATCTAAACATGCTTGAGCACCACCAACTTGCTCCATTGCTAAATAACCTAGAGAAATATTTTTTACTTTTTCCCATGTATTAATGCATGAATCAGAACCTATCATAATTTCATCATCAGAAATTAAAATGTCTTTCATATTTATTTCACACATAGGTCGTGTTTGATCAAGTGAAGAAGTTTGTGTTATTTCTAGACCCTCAGAATCTTTATTTACCAAAACAAACATTAACCCCTCTTCAGTGTTCGCCAGAATTGCAAAATAATCAGAGACGTCACCAAACATTACATATTTTTTTTGCCCATTAAGAATGTAACCACTCTTATCTTTTGTCAAAGTTGTTGAAACTTCATCATTACTAGTTAGGTATTTATCATTTTCATAAACACAATAGGTACCAATTTTTTCACCACTAATAATTTCCGGCAAAATAGTATTTTTTATATTTTCATTTGAAAGTAAAAGTAAATTCTTGAATACCACTCCAGAACTAAAAAGAGGAATGATTGGCATGTAATACCCTAAGACCTCTGAGAGAATTGCAGTGTCAGTGTTCGAAAATCCCAAACCGCCATCTGATTCTGGTACATCAAGCGCTAACCACCCTTGTTCAATTACTAATTTCCATATATTTTCATCTAACCTACAATTATCATCAACTTTTTGTATTGTCTCTAATAAATCAATATTCTCTTTTAGGAGTTTCGTTGAATTTTCTTTTATTTCTTTTTGAATTTCATTTAAAGTAAATTGCATTATCTAATTGTAATTTTTATTTTTTATTTCGCTAATCATATTCAAGTTGTTTCAAATGATAATTATTATGTACATATGTTAGAAATTAAAAATTTGCATGCTGAAGTTGATGATATAGAAATTTTAAAAGGTGTTGATTTAAATATTAATCCTGGTGAAGTCCATGCAATAATGGGTCCGAATGGCTCTGGTAAGTCAACTCTTGCAAACGTCGTAATGGGTAATCCGGTATATGAGATTTCAAAAGGAAATATTATTTTTGAAGGTGAAGACATTACAGAGGAGCCGGTTGATAATAGGGCAAAATTAGGCATGTTTTTAGCTTTTCAATATCCTGAATCTATACCAGGAGTAACAATTGTTAATATGTTAAAAACTGCTCTTACGAACATAGAGGAAACAGAGTACACTACATTAGAACTTCGACTAAAAGTAGCAGAATCAATGGAACAACTCGGACTATCTGCAGATTTTGCTGATCGTTACTTAAATGAAGGATTTTCTGGTGGTGAAAGAAAGAGAAATGAGATTTTGCAATTAGCTGTTTTGGATCCAAAACTAGCGATTTTAGATGAAACTGACTCTGGTTTAGATGTTGATGGACTTAAAGTAGTTGGTGAAGGTGTTAGTAAATTGAAAACTGATGACAAAGGTTATTTAGTAGTTACTCATTATCAAAGGTTGCTCGAGTACATTAAGCCAGATTTTGTTCATGTTTTTGTTGATGGAAGAATTGTTGAATCAGGTGATATTGAATTGTCTAACAAATTAGAAAAAGAAGGTTATGAGTCTTACTTATGATAAAAGTCGATGATATCAAAAAAGATTTTCCTATTTTTGAACGTAAGATAAATGGAAACAAACTTACATATCTTGATTCTGGGGCAACATCACAAAAACCAAATCAAGTTATAGATGTAATGTCTGATGTTTATAGAAATAATAATGCAAATGTCCATAGAGGAACTTATGTATTGTCATCTGAAACAACAAGTAAATACGAAGAGGTAAGAGTCAAATTTAAGAAATTTATTAACGCATATAATTCTGATGAGATAATTTTTACTAAAGGGTGTACTGAGGGATTTAATTTACTTGCCAATTCACTCTGCAAAAATCTAAATAAAGGTGATGAAATAATATTGTCAGAAATTGAACACCATGCAAATATAATTCCTTGGCAAATGGCAGCTAAAAAATATGGGTTAAATATTAAATATATAAAAATAGACGATTCTTACAATTTAGATTTAGATCACCTAAATAGTCTTTTAACTTCTAAAACTAAAATTGTATCAATAGTTGGCGAATCAAATATGTCTGGAATGCTCCCCAACATTAAAGATATAGTTTCTAATGTAAAATCAAAATCAGATGCAATCTTTATTCTTGATGGAGCGCAACTGGTGCCTCACAGATTTGTAGATGTTCAAGATCTTGGTATAGACTTTCTGTGTGTATCAGGTCATAAAATGCTTGGGCCAACTGGAATTGGGGTTGTATGGGGCAGGAAAGAACTTTGGGACTCCATGGATCCTGTTTATGGAGGTGGCGATATGATCGAAGAAGTTTACTATGACAAAGCTACATGGGCCCCAGTTCCACACAAGTTTGAAGCCGGTACACCACCTTTTGTTGAAGCTATTGGACTGGGTGTTGCGGCGGAGTATTTAATGAATATCTCAATGAGTGAGGTTCAGCAACACTCTGATAGTTTAAGAGAATACGCAAAAAGTAAACTTGAAAATATTGACGGATTAAACGTAATTCATTCTATTTCTAAAAATGCTGGATGTACTTTTGCCATGAGTGTTGAGGGGGCTCACGCAGCTGATATTTCTTTGATGTTAGATACATATGGAGTTGCTGTAAGAGCTGGCCATCACTGTGTGCAACCATTTCACAGGAAATTAGAATTAGACGCTACATTTAGAGCAACTGGATATATATATAACAATGAGGAAGATTTTGATACCCTAGCTTATGCAATTGAAAACTCTATCAAAATGCTTAAATAATGAGTATCGAAGAAAAAATTTCAAAATACAAAAAAACTTTAGATTTATTTCCAAATCCTCAGGAAAAGTATCAATATTTAATTGAGCAAGCTAAAAAAAGTGAAGAATTCCCAGTTGAATTAAGAGTTGATGAGTTCAAAGTGAATGGATGTCAGAGTCAAGTGTGGCTTGTACCTGAGGAAAAAGATGATAAGTTATTTTTTAAAAGTGATTCAGATGCCCTGATAGCAAAGGGGCTCGTTACTTTGATTACTTCTATTTACTCTGATGAAACTGCCAAAGATATTACAAACTCTAAAATTGACTTAATGGATGAGTTTGAATTAGGGGTTTTACTAAGTCCAGCCAGAAGAAATGGAGCATTTAGTATGCTAAGAACTATAAAAGAGTTTGCCTCAAAATTAATTTAGTGAGTCTTCTTCCCACCAATTTTCATGTGGGAAAAATATCCACACATTTTCTGTATCTTTTGCTAAATCTCTAGTGTAATAATGAGGCTCAAAGTCGCATTCATTGTTCCACCACAAAGCAGAAAATCTAACATCACATTCATGGTTTATATTATCCTTAATATAATTGGATAACCTTTCAAATGTTTCTCCACTATCGCAAATATCATCGACTATTAGAACCTTAGCATCATTTGCTTTTGGCAAATAATTCTCCCAATGTGGAAAATCTCTTGTGGATGCATGAACAGGCTTAAACGGTATATTGAGTTTATGCGAAATCATAACACCTGGAATCAATCCTCCGCGACTTATACCAACAATTACATCTGGTAAAAAATTATCTTTGGTAATTTGGGCACAGATGTCTTCTGTATCAGATAGTTGTTCTTCCCATGTATAAATTAATTTTTCCATTTATTTAAGTGTTCATTTTATCAAACAATAAAAAAATGGACCTTAAAAAATTTAATTAATTTAGTCGCAAAATGAAATGTGTAATAAGAGGATGTTCTATACTAATCGTATGAAAAGGAGGTAAGGATGCGTAGAAGTTGGGCGGTAGGCCTACTTATTATTAGTATTCTTGCTATGGCCTGCGGAGGAGCCGCAGACGTAGATGATTACAAAGCAGCCTTTGTGTATCTTGGATCCGCAAATGATGGAGGATGGACACAGGCCCACGACGAAGGTCGTCAATATTTAGTTGAGCAAACAGGAATTGAAACAGCTTTCACTGAGGATATTCCACCTGATGCAACTGAATTCAGAACAGTAGCTGAGGCTTATATTGAACAGGGTTACAATATAATCTTTGGAACTACTTTCGGATACTTAGACATAATGGAAGAAATGGCAGCTGAATATCCAGATGTTGTTTTCTTACATTGCTCAGGATACAAATCAAATGACTCTAATTATACAAATTATTTTGGAAAAATATATGAAGCAAGATATTTGTCAGGATTAGCAGCTGGTTCACTTACTGAATCAAACAAGATTGGCTATGTAGCTGCATTTCCAATCCCAGAAGTTATTAGGGGAATAAATGCTTTTGCAGTTGGTGTAAAAGAAGTAAATCCAAATGCAACTGTTGAAGTTGTTTGGACAAATACATGGTTTGGTCCGGAAGAAGAAACACAAGCTGCAAATGCTCTTTTAGAAGCTGGTGCTGATGTTCTTACACAACATCAAGATTCTGCATCTACAGGAATTGCCGCAGAGGCAGCTGGAGCTAAATGGATTGGTTATCACACTGGTTATGGCCAAGATGCTGCTCCAAATGCATTTGTTACTGCGCCAGTATGGAACTGGGGACCACTTTATACAGAAATGGTAAACGCAGTAATTAACGACGAATTCACAACAACTCCATATTGGACAGGAATGTCCGGGAATGTTGTTGATTTATTTGAAGTATCAGACGACGTATCGAGTGACATTAAAGCACTCATTGAAGACAGAAAACAAGAAATTATTGACGGAACTTTTGAAATTTTTGAAGGTTCAAGCGATGGAGACTTGTTAGGTATGTTTTATTTTGTTGACAACGTTGTAGGTACACTAGATTAAATGTTTATATTACAGCACCTCTTAATTGAGGTGCTGTAATTTTTTTTATGAATAATAAATTTTTAGAAACCAAAAATATAACCAAAACTTTTGGAAAATTAAAAGCTTTAGATGATGTAAATTTTAATTTATACAGAGGCAAAATCCATGGTTTACTTGGTGAAAATGGGGCTGGAAAATCCTCTTTAATGAATGTTTTATCTGGAATATATAAACCAGAAAAGGGGATAATCTATCTTGACGGCCAAAGACAAAATATTTCAAGTCCCGATATTGCATCTCAACTTGGTATCGGAATGGTTCATCAAGAGTTTCGATTAGTTGAAAGCTTCAGTATTAAAGATAATCTAACCCTTTCTAAATCAAATATTTTTAAAGATAATTTCTTGAAATCTTTTAAAAAATATTCGGAAATTTTTGCACTGAATGCAAATGAAAATGAAATAATTTCAGATTTATCAGTAGGAGAAAAACAAAAAATTGAAATAATGAAACTAATTTTCAACGACAGTAACATTATGCTCCTCGATGAACCAACAGCAGTTCTAACTCCTCAAGAAACTTCCCAACTAAAAAATTCTCTCATAACTTTGGCAGAAGAAGATATGAAAACAATTGTATTGATTACTCACAAATTAAAAGAAATTAAAGAATTTACTGAAATAGTTTCAGTAATGAAAAATGGAAAGATGGTTGCTAAAGATTTGCCAACAAATGACGTGACAGATAATCAACTTATTGAACTCATGATGGGTGAAGTAAAAAAATCTACAATCAATAAGGATAATGAAATTGGCCAAACTAAATTAAAAGTTGAGAATATAAATTTTTTCGACTCAATTAGCAATATAAAAAAATTGGAAGAAATTAATTTTCAAATTAAAGCAGGGGAAATTTTAGGTTTAGCTGGAGTGTCTGGGAATGGCCAAGTAGAGCTTGCAAATATCATTTCAGGCATTGAAAGAATTTTTGAAGGAAAAATAATCATTAACAATAATGATGTTTCAAAAAAAGGAGTACGTTCCAGAAAGAAACTTAATTTATCTTATATTCCTGAAAATAGACTTGGGGTTGGCTTAGCTCCTGGTGTTTCAGTGATAGATAACTCAATAGTAAGAGATTATTTTTTTACAAAACTTGGTCCACATATATCAAAAAGCAGAACATCGAATTATTTGCAAAGCTTGATTAAACAATTTTCAATTAAAGCTCCCAATCCAAAAGCTGAAATATCTACATTATCTGGAGGAAATATGCAGAAATTGTTGATGGGTAGAGAATTAGTTGGAAATCCAGATGTAATAATTGCCTCCCAACCAACAAGAGGTCTAGATGTAAATGCAGTGGATGCAATTCATAACCTTCTTATTGACCAAAGAAATAAAGGATCGGCAATTTTTTTAATTTCTGAAGATCTAGATGAATTATTTAAGTTATCTCACAGATTACTAGTGATCTTTGAAGGTAAAATTGTAAAATCTTTTAACACTGTTGATGCAAACATCAATGATATTGGATTGGCCATGGCAGGTGTTAGTGAATAAATATACATTATCAAAGCGCCAAGTCGTTAATGAACTATCTACCTTTTATTCTTTCCTACTGGGTTTTCTTATTGCCCTTATAATTGGTTCGGTTATTTTAATAATTCAGGATAAGAGCCCCAGTGACACTTTTTCACTTATGTTTAAATTATCAATTGGAAGTGTAAATAGCTTAAGCTCCTCTTTAAATAAAGCTACCCCTCTAATTCTTGCAGGTTTAGGAATTGCGATAATAAATACTGTGAAGCTTTGGAATATTGGTGCAGAAGGACAAATATTTATGGGTGCTATTGCAGTAAATTTAATTTACATTAATTTTCAATTTTCCAACTCCACTTCATTTATTTTTATACTTTTAGTTTCCTCATTTCTAGGAGGTGCATTTTGTATACTAATTCCTGCTTTTACAAAGGTTCTATTTGGTGTTAATGAAATAATTACAACATTGTTGACAAATTATATAGTTATAGGTTTAACTATATATCTCGTAAATGGGCCTTGGAAAGATCCTGATTCATTAAATTTTCCTGCTGCAGCTTATGTAGGAAAAGAAGTATATCTGCCAAATATTTTTGGAAAATTAAGCTATGGTTTTTTAATTTGTATATTATTCACTGCTTTCGCACATTATCTTAAAAACAATTCTGTTTTTGGCTATGAAATGAGAATTGCTGGTGGATCAGAAATGACTGCAATTTATGCAGGAATAAATGCTAAACAAAAAGCTTTTTTTGCAATGCTAATTGGTGGTGGCTTTGCAGGATTAGCTGGCGGAGTAGAATTATTAAGTCAAACCCATCGTGTTTCAACAGGAATTTCACAAGGATTTGGCTATACAGCAATAATCGTGGCTGCAATAACCGGAATGCGTCCTATTGGTATTTTTTTGGTTGGATCTCTATTTGGAGCTCTATCTATTGGAGGTTCAGTTATTCAAACAATTGGGGTAAGCACATATATTGCCGATATTATCCAAGCATCTACGCTTTTTGGTGCATTAATAATTCAGTTTTTTTTCAATTATCAATTAAAAAGAGTTGATGATGGTTGACATACAATTACTTGGATTGCTAAATGCAACATTGCAAGCTGCGACACTTTTATTCATTGCTTCACTTGGGGAGTTGATTACAGAGAAATCTGGAATTCTAAATCTTGGAGTAGAAGGAATGATATCAGTAGGGGCAGTAGCAGGATTTATGACTGCAGTTAATACCAATAATATTTTTCTTGCAATAATTGTAGGAGTCCTTTCGTCGGCAATCTTCGCCTCTATTCATGCAATAGTGACAGTTACTCTAAAACAAGATCAAACTGTCTCGGGTTTAATATTAACAATACTTGGTTTAGCTGTTTCATCATTACTAGGAAAAAATTATGTAGGTAAAAAACTTGAAACAAAGCTTGAAAGTCTTTTTTCTATTGAGAACCCGTCGAATGTTCTTGAAGTTTTTTTAAGTCAAAACATAATTTTTTATCTTGCAATTACATTTACAATCACAGTTTCTTATATTTTAAATAACACAATGTTTGGCACAAGATTTCAAGCTGTTGGAGAAGATTCAAAAGCAGCTGACTCAATGGGGATTAATGTTACAAAAACACAGTTTATTGCTACTTGTATTGGTGGAGCTTTTGCCGGACTTTCAGGAGTTTACTTAACACTAAGTTACGTACCATATTGGACTGATAATATGACTGCCGGTAGAGGTTGGATAGCATTGGCGTTGGTAATTTTTGGAGGATGGAAACCTTATAGAACAGCCATAGGTGCACTTTTGTTTGGATTTCTTGAAGCTTTAGTCCCAAGATTGCAAACATACGGTTTTGAATTAAATCCTTACATTGTAAAAATTACTCCTTATATAATAACAATTCTTGTTTTAGTCTTACTCACAATTTATAAAGGTGGAAAAACTGGTGCCCCCAAAAATATTGGAATTGCATTCTTTAGAGAAAATAGATAAATAATATTAATTACAAATCTTATTTGGTAATATAGATATAGCTTTAAACAATGTCAGTGAGCATTGAAAGGATAAAATGACTATAGATAAAATTCTATTTCGCCTCAGTAGAGAAATCATTGAATCTAATACAGATAACCCATACTTACTAGGTATACCTAAAAGAGGTGATCTTTTAGCTCAAAGGATATCCAACAATTTAACCAGCGAAAAATTTCAACATGACATTGGAAAAGTTGATTACTTGCCTTTTAGAGATGATTTAGTTAAGAACCTAGAAAAAAACATTCTTGATATATCGCCTGAAGGTAGAGAAGTCATATTAATAGACGATGTTATCTATACAGGTAGAACACTGAGGGCATCTATTGAAGCTGTAATCCACTCTGGCCGACCAAAGTCTATTTCACTTCTATGTCTTATTGACCGAGGACACAGGGAATTACCTATTACCCCTAAATTTGTGGGTAGAAATATACCGACAAATCAAGATGAGTATGTTTCCGTTTTTTTGAAAGAAATAGATAATGAAGACAAGGTCGAGGTTACATAGAAATGAGACATTTCTTAGATTTTCAAGATATAAATAAAAATCATCTAGAAAATCTAATTGAAAGAACCAGAAGTCTAGAAGTTAAACCAGAAAATCTAGACTGTATGGCCCTCTTAAAGTTTGACGAACCTTCGACAAGAACAAGACTATCTTTTGCAGTAGCAGCAGAAAAGCTTGGAATTAAAACTTTCGAATCTTCAGATGTTATATCAGCAAAGCAAAAAGGAGAGATTCTTAAGCATGAAGTAGAGACATACGTTTCTATGGGTATTGAAATTCTAGTACTGAGGACAAAAGAAAATAATATTGATGATTATCGAGAATTTGAAGATATTGCTGTTATAAGTGCTGGTTTTGGGAATAAATCACATCCAACTCAAGCACTGGTTGATATATCTACATTGTATAGTTTGAATAAAATCAATGAAAAACGAACCCCAGTAACTTATGTTGGAGATGTAAAACATTCAAGAGTGTTTGAATCCGGAAGACAGCTTCTAAATTTACTAGGATTCAAAGTCGGTGTCTTTACAGATAAAAATCTATTACCTGACAATAAAAATGACCTTGAAATTTATGAATCATGGGGTGAGGTATTTGAAAATTCTAATGCAATAGAACTTCTAAGAGTACAGAAAGAAAGATTACAAGATAAAGAAGAAATAAACATTGATGAATATATAAATAGTTATCAGCTTACAAAAGACGTTTTAAATAAATCTCAAAGTGATTTGGCTGTTCTTCATCCAATGCCAATCAATATTGGCATTGAGATTTCTGAAGATGCTATTGAGGATAGCAAAATAAAATACAAGGACCAGCTTTCACACGCAATACCATCACGAATTGTAGCATTCAAATATGTAAGGGATAAAATATGATTGAAATTGCTGGATTTATTGATCTCCACACCCACACAAGATATCCTGACGATCAGAAATTTCCTTTCATCGATATCGATGATTCAGCAATTAACGGTGGATTCTCAACAATACTTGCTATGCCAAATTCTGAAATACCCATTGACTCAATCAAAAACTTAAAAATTGCAGAGGAAATAGATAAAAAATTAAAAACAAAGGTACACCGTGTTGCCTCATTAACAAAAAATTTAGAAGGGAAAGAACTTGTAAATTATAAAGAATTCATCGAAAATGGTATCACAATTTTTTCAGATGATGGAAAATCTCTTATTGATAATAATCTAGCTGATGAAGCATTTAAACAAATTAGCAAACTTGGCGGTGCAGTCTTTCAACATTGTGAAAAAAGTTGTCATTCCAATCCTGGTGACATTGCTCCCCCAAATAGTGATACTGACTTGATTCCAATAAACAACGATGAGGAACTAGAAGTTCTTGAAAGAGACTTAAGATTATCGGAAAAATACGGAACAAGATACCATGCTCAGCACCTTTCAACTTTTGAAAGTGTTGAACTGATAAAAAAGGCAAAACAAGAGGGTCTTCCTGTCACTGCGGAAGTAACACCACATCACATACTTCTAAATAATGAAAATTTAGATACGAATAATGGGCTTTTTAAGATGTATCCACCCATAAGAACGGAAAAAGATAGAGAAGGATTAGTTGAGGGCTTACAGTCTAAAATTATAGATGTTATTGCCACAGACCACGCACCTCATAAGGCAGAAACTAAAAATGTATCTTTTAAGGATGCTAATCGTGGTGTTGTTGGTCTGGAATCGGCATTTCCCTTGATTTATAGTGCAAATATTTTTGATATGGATCAAATATTAAAATTTTTAGTAGTAAATCCAACAAAAATACTCAATGAACTTGGTTATGAAATACCCAAAACAGTAAATACATGGAAAAAATCAAAGTCAGTCTTTATTACAAAATCAAAATTCAAAAATTCATTATTTGAAAATGAAAATATAGAAATTGAAAGAGTCCTATCAAGTGTATAAAAAAGCTATACTTCTGAATCAAAACGGTGATGAATTTCTTGGTTGGACAACTGAAACATTTCAGCCAGCAACCGGAGAACTCATTTTCAATACAGCAATGACTGGATTTGTCGAAATATTAAGTGATCCATCATATATAAATCAGATTGTGACTTTTACTTCCTCACACATAGGCAATTATGGTATGTCAAAAAATGATTTTGAATCTAATAAACCAAAAATTGAAGCAGCAATTGGAAATTCTTTTACAAGCTCTCCATCATCATGGAGGTCTGAGAAATCAATAACGTCGTGGTTAAAAGAATATGAGATTCCATATAGTGGTGGGTTTGATGTTAGAAATATAACAAAATATCTAAGAGACTATGGTTCGAGCATGTTTGCACTTGGTATTGATATTGATACAAAAGATTTAAAAGAAATTTTATCAAAAGCCAAAAATATTCTTGGTGATAGTTCAGCAATGACTGCAGGTAGCCAGAATAATAAAAATATTCCAACTGAAGGAAAGATTGGAATTATAGATCTTGGAGCTAAAAGAAGCATTATAAAAGTGCTTGAAGATCATGATTACAAAGTTGTAATGATCCCACCCTTGACAACATCAAATGAGATATTAGAAATGGATCTTAAAGGTCTTTTGATTTCAAACGGACCAGGTGACCCTAGATCGTTACTTACAGTCATTGATACAGTTCAGGATCTTATAGGAAAACTCCCAATATTTGGAATTTGTCTTGGTCATCAAATACTTGGTTTAGCATGCGGTCTCAATGTTAAAAAAATGCAATTTGGTCATCACGGTTCTAATCATCCAGTAGAAATCGAGGGTTCAAAAAGAGCCTTAATTACTGCTCAAAATCATGGTTTTTCTATTGATGATTTTGGTGATTCCATCAAACATGAAAATTTCGGGGATATAAATGTTTATGCAACAAATTTAAATGATGGAACTAATGCAGGAATCAGTATTTGGGACTCTATGGCGTACTCTGTTCAATTTCATCCTGAATCTGGACCTGGTACAACTGATGGATTGCAAATTTTTAACCCTTTTTTTGAAATGATTGAGAAAAACTATGCCAAAAAATAAAGAAATTAAGAGTATTTTGATCATTGGTTCGGGACCAATAGTTATCGGTCAAGCTTGTGAGTTTGATTACTCAGGATCTCAAGCAGCAAAAGCATTAAAAAAAGAAGGATATCGAGTAATTCTTGTTAATTCAAATCCAGCAACTATTATGACAGATCCGGAAATGGCAGATTCTACATACATCGAGCCCTTGACTCACAGCTATCTAAAAAAAATAATTGAAATAGAAAAACCCGATGCAGTCTTACCAACATTAGGCGGACAAACTGCACTTAACTTATCGATTGAATTAGAAAAAAGTGGTGTTTTAAAAGAAAATAATGCGACACTTCTTGGAGCCTCCGCCAATGCTATTGAGATTGCAGAGAATCGATGGAAATTTAAAAAGGCTATGGATGGCGTTGGTATTAAAACACTTAAAGCAACTTACGCTAAATCTTTTGATGAGGGAATAAATGCAAGTAAAGAAATTGGTTTTCCTTTAATGCTAAGGCCATCATTCATTCTCGGGGGTGGTGGAACAAGTGTAGTGAATAATGAAGAAGACTTGAAATCAAAATTATCTGATGCATTTAATGCATCTCCTACACAGGAAGTCTTGATTGAAGAATCAATTTATGGATGGAAAGAATTTGAACTTGAAGTTATGAGAGACAGTGATGGTAATGGGGTAATCGTTTGTGGAATAGAAAATTTTGATCCAATGGGTATCCATACTGGAGACTCAATAACAGTTGCTCCTATTCAAACATTATCTGATAAAGAATATCAAACTATGAGGGACGAGGCACTACTTTGTTTGGATACTATTGGAATAGCGACTGGGGGTAGTAATGTTCAATTTGCTGTAAACCCTAAAAACGGAGATCGGAGAATAATTGAAATGAATCCAAGGGTATCAAGATCATCTGCTCTAGCTTCAAAAGCAACTGGATTTCCTATTGCCAAGTTCGCTGCTTTATTAGCAGTGGGTTATAACTTAACTGAACTTGAAAATGACATAACTGGAACAACACCTGCTAGTTTTGAACCCGTCCAAGATTATGTCGTAGTTAAAATTCCACGATTTGATTTTCCAAAATTTCCCTCAACAGATGATGTCCTGGGTACATCAATGCAAAGTGTGGGTGAAGTAATGTCTATAGCTTCCACTTTTACAGAAAGCTTAACTAAAGCCATTAGATCTCTTGAGATTGGTAAATCAGGAATAAGAAATATAGACAATAGGTTTATTGGAATGCCAAAAGAGATCCTACAAGATGAAATCAGAACACCTAGGCCTAGAAGAATATTTGCAATTCTTGAAGCAATTAGAAGAAACTGGCCACTTCAAGACATAGCAAAAATATCTTCTGTGGACATATGGTTTTTACAAGAAATTGAAAAGAGCTTTAATGTAAATCCTGAAAATACACCCTCCACAGTTCTTAAAATGCTTGGATGGACGGAAGAAGATCTTGATAATAAAGAGTCTAAAAATGAATTGGAGAAAAATAGAGTTTATAAGTTAGTTGATACGTGTTCTGCAGAATTCGAATCCAAAACACCTTATTTATATTCTACAAATGGCGTAAGCAACGACGATACAACAACTGATAAAAAGAAGGTCGTAGTTATTGGGTCAGGTCCAAATAGAATTGGGCAAGGAATTGAGTTTGATTACTGCTGTGTACACGGAGTAAGTTCATTAAAAGAAAATGGTTATGAAGCAATCATGATTAATTCAAATCCTGAAACTGTTTCTACTGATTATGACACCGCAGACAAACTATATTTTGAACCACTTGCATGGAATGAAGTAAAAGCAGTCCTCAATAGAGAAAAACCTGATTCAGTAATTATTCAGTTAGGAGGACAAACTCCTCTTAAACTTGCAAAAAATATTCACGATGCTGGATTTAGCATTGCAGGGTCTTCATTAGAAGTTATAGATTCCACAGAAGATAGAGACTTATTTCAAAAGCTGTGTTCAAAGCAAAACATCAAACAACCTTTATCAAGAATTGCAAACAGTGAAGTTGAATTGGTGGATTCAGTTAACCACATTGGGTTTCCAGTTCTTTTAAGACCTAGCTATGTTCTTGGTGGAAGAGCTATGAGAGTAGTACGAAACAATGAAGAACTCACTAATTATCTGGATATATTGGCAAGTGCAGATGAAGATGGTAATCCATTTAAATCTGGACCCTTGTTGGTTGATCAATTTTTAACTGACACAATAGAAATTGACGTTGATTTAATTTCAGATGGAGAAGCGGTTTTTATTGCTGGAATTTTAGAACACCTTGAACCAGCTGGTGTACATAGTGGAGACTCAACTGCAGTTATTCCTCCGTTTAGTATTGATAAAACAATGGTTGAAGAAATTAAAAATAAAAGTATTCAGTTAGCACTTGGTTTAAATGTAATAGGATTACTAAATATTCAATTCGCCATTCAAAATAATGAGCTATTTATTCTTGAGGCTAATCCACGTGCATCTAGAACAATGCCATTTGTAGCTAAAGTAACAGGAAATCAAATAATAAAAGCTGGAACATTATTAATGCTTGGCCACTCTTTAGAAGATATTAAAGTCAAGACAAAATATTTAAACAGTACAACAGAAAAAATTGCGGTGAAGAAAGCTATTTTCCCATGGTCTAGATTTCCAGCTGAAGATACAATGCTGGGACCAGAAATGAAAGCTACAGGTGAAGTTCTAGGTATAGGAAATAATTTTGGAACTGCACTAAACAAAGCTTATGCTGCGGCTGGAGTAAGTATTGGTGAGAAAGAAAAAGGTGTTTTTGTAACATTAAGTGACAATGAAAAACCAAATTTTATAGAAATAATTAAACGTTATGTTGAATTAGGATTTTCGATCTACACCACTGAAGGTACAGGTAAATACTTAAAAATAAACGGCGTTGATTCTATAAATGTGGGAAGAGCCAATGATAAATCTCCTACATCATTAACTATTATCGAAGAAAAATTAATATCTTTAGTCATTAATACTCCAACGTATGCGAATGAATACACTGACGGATGGAAAATTAGAAGACTTTCGCACGATTCAGGAGTTGCAGTAGTATCTTCAGTTAGAGAAGCAGAAGCATTTTTAGAGGCATTTTTAATTCAGGAGAAAGTTTTAGAGGATATGGAGTCTATACAAAATGTCAGTTAAACCAATATTCTTTGCATTAGATGGACCTAATCTTAACGAATTTGAATTTATGTTAAAAAAATTAGAGGGTCATATTTTTGGAGTAAAAGTTGGTCTTGAAATGTTTATCTCTGAGGGACCAAAAGTAGTTGAAAAGTTGAAAAAAGATGGATGGACTGTTTTTCTTGATCTTAAACTTCATGATATTCCCAACACAGTAAAAAAAGCCACAAAAAGTGCTAATAATCTGGGAGCAGATTTTTTAACTATACACATTGCCTCGGGTAAAGATGCTTTACAAGAAGCCTCTTCAAGCAAAAATGATTCTTTAAAAATTTTAGGAGTTAGTCAAGCACTTACAAGCTCAACGATGGATGCAAAAATGAGTAAGGGTGTATCTGAAGATTTTCTTTTGGCTAAGCAATGTGGCGTTGACGGTGTTATTTGTCCTCCAAGTGAAATAGAGAGAACTAAAAATCTTTATGAATTAATTGTTACACCAGGAATCAGATTAAACAACGATACCAAAGATGATCAAAAAAATACTACAACTCCAGAAAATGCAATAATTGCAGGAGCAAAATATATAGTTATGGGAAGATCCATAATAAATAATTTAGATTATGTAATGAATGAATTAGATATATGAAAAAATTTATAGCTGCACCATTTGGAAATTATATAAAAACAAAAAATACAATTTCCGTATCAGGTAGCTGGACTATTGAAAAAAGAACAGGGCGAATAATACAAATAGCGAAAACTCTGCGATACACCAAAAGAGGATGGGTAAATAAAATTGGCCTAAGAAATCCTGGCTTAAATATTGGACTTGTCAAACACAAAGAAGATGAAGTATTTTCAATCGCAGGTATTGAAAGAAACGACTGGAGAATTTTTGCGGAAAGATTGCCAGAAAATTTTAATATTGAAGTCAATATGTCATGTCCAAACATTGATGAACATTACGTAGATGGTATTGAAAAATTTAATCCGGATAGTCGAGATTGGTTCATTGGAAAAATTTCACCACTTACAACTTTTATTGAGCTCGAAAATTACATTACTAAATTTAACTTTAAACAAATTCATGCTTGTAACACTCTGCCTGTTGAGAAAGGTGGTCTAAGTGGAAAAGAGCTTATTCCTTATACTGAAAAGTTTATTAAACACATAAAACATCACTTTCCTCAAGTTGAAGTAATTGCTGGCGGAGGAATAGATTCCTTAGAAGATATTCAAAACTATGCAAATATTGGAGCCGATCATGTAAGTCTTGGAACTGTATGTTTTAATCCGCTAAAATTGAGAAAGTTAGTATGAACTTATTTATAAAAGAAGACTTTATCTCACATGCGGGACTTCCATTAACTTGGAAAGTAGAATGTGATGCTTTAACCGAAAAAGATTATGAAGCTCTGGCAAAAATTGTAAGCGAAAAACTTACTTTTTGTGATGTTAAAGGTATTCCTAGAGGGGGAATTCCCTTTGAAAAAGCTTTAAAAAAATACTGTACATACAACGAATCAGATCCTTTGCTTATATGCGATGATGTCTATACAACTGGAACTTCAATGAGAGAAGTTTATGAAGAAGGCGCGATCGGACTAGTTGTATTTGCAAGAAATGAAATTAATGATGATTGGATAAAAGCTATTTGGCAAATGGCAATCTAGTTTTCTAATTTGCCAACTCTACGAATATATCTTTCTTCTTCAAGCATATAAGTATTCAAAAACTTTAGAACGATACTCAATGCATTTTCATTCGAAACATTATTAGTTCCCAAGCACAATACGTTGACATTATTATGCTCAACACTTTGAATAGCGGTTAATTCATCTACCACATTGGCAGCTCTGATTCCCTTGATTTTATTTGCTGCAATTGACATACCAACACCGCTACCACAAATTAATAGACCTCTAAAAGAAGAATTGTTTTCATTTATAAAATTGCATAATTCTTGCGCGAAATCAGGAAAATCACAACTATTTTCACTATCAGTACCAAAATCTTTTATATTAATATCAGAATCTAATTGGTTTATTAGGAATGTTTTCAAATTGTATCCAGCGTGATCCGAAGCAATTGCGAGATTTTGAATCATTAAATAAGTTTTTCTATATCTAATAGATTGTCTATTTCATCGCTAGAAAAAAGATTGCTATCTAAAAGAACTTCTTTTATTGTTTTGTTTGAACTCATAGCTTCTTTTGCTATTTCGGCAGCTTTATCATATCCAAGTTGAGGTACTAACGCAGTAACTAATATAGAATTTCTTTGAATATTTTCCTGTAACTTATCAGTATTAGCCTCAAGATCTTTAATTAATTTATCATTAAAAATATCAGTACTACTTGAAAGAATTGAAATGCTCTCTAATAAATTATGCGCCATTACTGGCAACATTGTATTCAGTTCAAAATTGCCATTAGCAGATGAAAATGTAATAGTATTATCATTGCCTATAACCTGAGCTGAAACTTGCATCATCATTTCTGATATAACTGGATTTACTTTTCCTGGCATAATTGAAGAACCTGGTTGTAGTGCGGGCAGTTTTAATTCATTTAGTCCAGAAACAGGACCGCTTCCCATCCATCTAATGTCATTTGCTATTTTAAACATTGAAACAGCATATGCTTTCAAGCAACCTGAGAGATGTACAATTTCTTCACGAGAGCCTTGGCGAGTAAAATGATTTTCAATTTCTTGAAATGAAATTTCTAAAGATTTAGAAATTTCGCTACAAACATCACTTCCAAAGTTTTCAGGTGCATTTATTCCAGTTCCAACTGCAGTTCCACCAATTGCTAATTTTGAGACATTTATTAATGAATTTTCTATATCTGTTTTCCTCTCTTTAATTAAAGATGCATAACCACTAAATTCTTGACCTAGAGATACAGGGGTAGCGTCCATTAAGTGTGTTCTACCATTCTTATATACCTTCTCCCACAGTTTTCCTTTTTCTTCAAAGGAGACAATTAATTTATCGATCGCTGGAATTAAATTTTCTTTAATTTCTACCACGGCAGCGATATTTGTAGCTGTAGGAATAACATCGTTTGATGATTGACTCATGTTTACATGATCATTAGGATGAATTTCTTTATTTGACTCTTGTGAAGCAAGTGCAGCAATCACCTCATTGGCGTTCATATTAGTTGAGGTTCCCGAACCTGTTTGAAATATGTCTAAAACAAAATCGTCATCATTAACTCCATCTACTACTTTTTGAGAGGAATTGATAATTGCTTCTGCTATTTCCTGATTTAACAAATTGTGATTTAAATTAACATAAGCACAAGCTTTCTTAATTTCTCCAAGTGCTCTAATGAATGATCTAGTAAATTTTATATTGGATATTGGAAAGTTTTCAACAGCTCTTGCGGTTGATGCACCGTAATTTGCGTCTATCGGAACCTGGAACTCTCCCATGGAGTCTTTTTCAGTTCTAAATTCTTCTGTCATTTATGCCCTAATACTGAGTATATCCACCAGAATCAACTTCTTCAATGAGTTCTTTTGATCCTGACTTTGCAATATTCCCTTTTACAACTACATGTACTTTATCTACTTCGAGATATTTAAGAATTCTACTGTAATGGGTAACGATTAAATAAGAGGTTTCAGAATCTCTGTTATTATTTATTAGCTCTGCAACAGTTTTGATTGCGTCTATATCCAACCCTGAGTCAATTTCATCTAGTAGTGCAATATTTGGTTTACTTAAAGCAAGTTGAAAAAGTTCACATCGCTTTTTTTCACCACCAGATAAATCAACATTAACGTCTCTATCTAAAAATTCTTCAACATTAAATTTATTAGCTATTTCTAAAATTTCTTCCGTAGTAAGTTCGGGATTAATGGTTTGAGAAAACTCTAATAGCGTAACCCCTGGGAGTCCTACTGGATACTGAAATGATTGAAAAACTCCAGAATCATATCTTTCATTCTGTTTCATTTTTGATATATCATTGCCATTTACTTCGATCACTCCTTCATGTGTAAAGTTTTCGTTACCCATAACTACATGGCAAAGAGTTGATTTACCAGATCCATTCGGACCCATAATTGCATGGAGCTCCCCTGGTTTTATTGATAAATCTATACCTTTAAGTATTTCAACATCACCTACTGAAGCTTTAAGATTTTTTATATTAAGCATCTTCATTCATTTCTATGTACAAATAACCATCCTCAACATAAACAGGATATGTTTTAACAGGTTTTGTTGCAGGTAATGTTACGGCTTCTCCTGTATTTAGATCAAACTCCGCCCCATGAAGTGGGCACTCAACTTTACAGTCGTAGACTTCTCCTTCTGACAAACTAGCTTCTGAATGAGAGCAGAGGTCGTCAATTGCATAAAATTTACCTTCGCAATTAAATAAAGCTATTTCTTTGTCATCAATATTGAAAACTTTTGAAGCATTTTGCATTATATCTTTTGTATTAAAAGTTTTTACTCTAACCATTTTTTCTTCCAATTAAATTCATATATTTTCTTTCGATAATTTCAGAAACTTTGTCATGAACTATATCCCATTTACTGTCATTAATTACCTCATTAAAAAAACCTTTTATAAGTAGTTTGTCTGCATCAACTTTTTTTATACCTCTAGACATAACATAATGGTAAACATTTTCTTCAATTGGGCCTACAGAAGATCCATGACTGCAAATTACATCGTCACATAAAATTTCTAAATTAGGTACTGATTGAGCAGTTGCTTCTTCGCTCAATAATATATTCCTATTTTCTTGATGGGATTCTGTTTTTTCTGCTCCCTCAGCTATGTGTATTGTGCCAGTAAATATTGAGCTACTTTGGTCACCTAATACACCTTTGGTAATCATGTTTGATGAAGTATTTTTTCCTAAGTGATTTACAAATACTCTATTGTCGTGAATTTGCGTCTCTTCACCAAAATATACTCCATCTAAACTGAATTCTGAACCATTGCCTAAAAGATCTATATCCATTCTTGAACGAGACAATGCTGCTCCTGTACTTATATTATGTATTGTTAAATTTGAGTCTTTTTCTAGCTGTGCATAGAGGGAATTTACAACATTGATCCCTTTTGGAGAAGTTACAGATAGTATTATTTCCAAATTTGAATTATCGTTTAGGAAAATTTCAATAATTGGATAAATGTTTCCAATAACTAATTGGTCAAAATTTAAATATAATTTTCCAGATTTGTTCTTATCTACACTAATTCCAATGTAAGGAATCGCATTATCCGCTGATTGGAAATTTACTGAAAAATATTGTTCACTATCTCCTTTTACATTTAATTGAAAGCCACCCGTTACTTTTTCAAATTGTTCAATATTAAATTTATCAAACGGCCTTTTTATTGACTCTTTGATTAAAGGTTTTTTGACTTCATCAATATTAACTATTGCAATATGATCATATTCTGAATTAATTTCATAAGTAAAACAATTGGAATCAATATCAAATGTTTTTGAAGCTTCTATATCACTAGATTTACCAATTTCAATATCATTAAGTTCAAATATTTTCTTTCCAAGATACTTCCAGTCTTCATCCTTAGCAGTAATGTTTTTGAAATCTTTGGATGAAAGTGACTTTAATTTTTTTTCAAATAATTTATTTTTCAATTTTTACCTATTCATTAACCAACGGCGCCAGCTTCTATCATGTTTAATTCAATCAGTTGATTGAATTCCATGGCATATTCCATTGGTAACGTTTTAGTAAATTCTTCTACAAATCCTGCGACAATCATAGATGTTGCTTCAGATTCAGAAAGACCTCTGCTCATAAGATAGAATAGTTGATCTTCTCCCACTTTTGACACTGTTGCTTCATGACCAATAACTGCTGATGCTTCTTCTATCTCCATATAAGGATAAGTATCCGATCTTGATTCATCATCAAGAATCAAAGCATCACATCTTACAAAACTTTTTGCTGTTTCTGAGCCGTCTTCAACTCTGACTAAGCCCCTGTATGCGCCTCTTCCACCACCTTTTGAAACTGATTTTGATGTAATCAAAGAAGTTGTATCTGGAGCAAGATGAACCATTTTTGCTCCTGTATCTTGGTGTTGGCCTGAGTTAGCAAAAGCTACGGATAATACTTCTCCATGAGCACCTGGTTCCATTAAATAAACAGAAGGATATTTAACTGTTAGGCCTGAACCAAGATTTGCATCAATCCATTCCATTGTTGCATTTCCATAAGCTTGTGCTCTTTTTGTGACTAGGTTATAAACATCATTTGACCAGTTTTGGATTGTTGTGTACCTACAAGTCCCAGATGCTTTGACAACAATCTCTACAACTGCGGAATGTAAAGCATCGGTTGTATAAACAGGTGCTGAACAACCTTCAATGTAATGTACAGAAGCTCCTTCGTCGACAAGAATTAAGGTTCTCTCGAATTGACCCATATTTTCTGCATTAATTCTAAAATATGCCTGCAGAGGATCTTCTACATGTACACCTTTTGGGACATAAATGAAAGATCCACCTGACCAAACAGCTGAATTTAGTGCAGCAAACTTGTTGTCACCTGGAGGAATAACTGTTCCAAAATATTCTTTAACTAATTCCGGATACTCTCTGACTGCTGTATCCATGTCACAAAATAATACGCCTAATTTTTCTAAATCTTCTCTATTTTTGTGATAAACAACTTCGCTCTCATATTGTGCTGTAACTCCAGCAAGATAGGTCCTCTCGGCCTCAGGTATACCAAGTTTTTCATAAGTTTGTTTGATTTCTTCTGGTACTTCATCCCATGAGTCAGCTTGATCTTCAGTAGGTTTTATGTAGTAATAAATATCATCAAAATCTAATTGACTTAATTTTTCTTTTGCAACCCATTCTGGCATAGGCTTATCGAGAAATCTTTTATATGCTTTAAGTCTGAAATCAAGCATCCATTCTGGTTCTTCCTTAATTTCAGACATTTTACGAATTATTTCTTCATTTAAACCTTTTTCAGGTTTAAACACGTTTTTTTCAGGGTCAGACCACCCTAAAGAGTATTTTCCTAAATCAATATCAACATTTGCCATTACCTTATATTAATAAAGTGCTGAGCCAATAAGAAAAAGTATTGATTTAAATTATTTTTTGTTTTTGATTACTCTCTTATTATGCCTGCTTTTTTTATTAATCCAATAAATGAAGAACATATTGAGTTGTTAAATAGACTTGATGCGCAAAATCAAGATTTAAGGGTATTTGTATCAGATAAAAATTCACAAGATTTTATCGATAAAATTCCCGGTAAAAAGGCCATCGGTGATATAACAGATGATTCACATATTTCTACAGCATCTGAGGGAGCATATTGTGGAATATTTTTCGAAGAACAAAACAAGAAATTGAGTGAAATTTTTGTAAATGCAATTCAAAATTCAAATATGCAAAGAATTTTATGGATTTCAAAAAAAGAACCTAGAAATAATATTTTAGAGATTGATAATCTTACTTATATTAAACATTCAAGCGAAGATGATTATTTTAATACGGTATTAAGTCTTGAAGAAGTTGAAGAAGTTAATGAAAAATTTATTGACTTAAAATAAATTAAAACCATGAATCTTTTATATATTGATAAACATCAAATGACTTACCTATATAAAATTTAGATATGAAAAAAAGTTCCTTTTTCAAAAGTGGATCTGGCTCGAGAAAAGCCTTTGTATCAAGCTTTCAAAATGAAAAAGAACTAAAAGAAATACATCAAGATAATAATACCTCCTCTGTTAAAAATAAAATATTCAACAAAAGTTCTGAAAGTATGGAAGAACTTGTTGATAACTGTGTTTCACTTACAGTCACTTCACCTCCATACAATATTGGAAAAGATAGTGACTTAGATTTAAATGACGAAGAATATTGGAAAATGATAAATAAAGTTTTTTCAGAAACTTATAGAGTTACAAATTCTGGAGGAAGGCTTGTAGTAAACGTCGCGAATTTAGGTAGAAAGCCATATATTCCGTTTTCAAAATATTTTACAGATGTTCTAATTGAAATTGGTTTCATTATGAGAGGTGAAATTATTTGGCAAAAGTCCAAAGGAGCAAATGCAAATTTTGCCTGGGGAAGCTGGCTGTCAGCCTCAAATCCAGTCATCAGAGATATACACGAGTACTGTCTTGTTTTTTCAAAAGATTCAATGAAAAATTCTAGTGGAGGAATTTCAACAATTGAAAAAGATGAGTTTATGGAATCTACATTATCAATATGGAATATTAATCCCGAAAAGGCAAAAAAAATTGGCCATCCAGCACCATTCCCTGTTGAGCTTCCAAAGAGGTTCATCAATCTTTACAGCTTTAAAAAAGACTTAGTTCTTGATCCTTTTATTGGAAGTGGCACTACAGCAATAGCATCTAAACAACTGCAGAGAAATTATGTAGGTTATGAAATAAACAAAGATTATATTGAAATAGCTGATAAAAGGTTGCGAGCAGAAACTAGTTAACTAAGTTCCAAGCTGAAAATAATTCTTGATAGATTTTATTATCTTTTAATAAATTTTTATGATTATCGAAACCTACTAATTTTCCATTGTGCATGACCATTATTTTTTCTGCGTTAATTATTGTTTCTAATCTATGTGCGATGACAATTGAAGTTTGATATGCAAGTAATGTATCTGTCGCGTCAAGAATAGAATTTTCTGACTCGATATCAAGATTCGCAGTAGCCTCATCAAAAACAATTATCTCTCTCTTGGCCAAAACAGCTCTTAGTAATGCTATAAATTGCCTTTCTCCAGCTGAGACATTAGCCCCTCTTTCACCAACTTCTTGGTCTAATCCATTTTCATATCTTTCAAACCAATCAAGTACTCCGATTTCTTGAAGTTCTTGTTCTAAATTAATACCTTCCGGATTTGAATATATTAAATTGTTTTTAATTGAACCCCTAAATAAAAAGCTTTCCTGGGGTACATAAGCAATATTTTTTCTGGCCCATTTTTGTGAAACTTGTCTTGATGATTCACCATAAAAATTAACATCCCCTTCGTTAGGTAGATAGAACCTTAAAATAAGTTTTGCTATAGTGCTTTTTCCAGCACCAGTCTCCCCGACAATCGCAATTTTTTCACCTTTATTAATAGAGAATGAAACATCATGTAAAACCCTCTCTCTACCGTAAGAAAAGTTAACTTTATCAAACTCAATTACATTGTTATTTTGCATATCTGGAGTAGTTGTTCCGGTATTACTAAGCACAGGCTCTTCATCTAAAATAGAAAAAACTTTTTTCATAGAAGATCCTGCGGATCTCAACAAGTCATAATTAAATGACAACATTATTAATGGGTCAAAAAAATAATTTAAGTAAAAAAGTAATGCGACTAGTTCTCCAACACTCAATGTTCCTTGGTCAATTCTTTGTGCAGCAAACCAAATAACAATAGCAATAGAAGTTACTCTAGTTATTTCTAAAAATGGAAAATAAAAAGCAATATTTTTAGCAGATTGCATATTAGCTTTGAAATGCTCATTGTTTACTTCCTTAAAATTATCTAACTGAGAAGTCTCATCTGCATAGGCCTGTATGATTCTAACTCCAGAAATGCCTTCTTGCAGTGATGATAAAACCTGTCCAATCCACTCTCGAACAGACCAATAAGCTTTATCTGCATAATTTCTAAAAATTTTAGTCGCAATTCCAAGTAGTGGAAGAATCAAAAATGATAAAAATGCAAGTTGAACATCAACAAGAAAAACTGCAATTGTAGCTCCAAAAATTGTAAGCAAAGCAGTAATAATGCTACTTGCACCTTCTCTTGCAAATTCATTTAAGCTTTGCATGTCTGATGTCATTCTTGCAACCAACACGCCTGTTTTGTTTTTTTCAAAATAATTAATATCTAATGATGAGAGATGTCTAAAGAGTTTTTCTCTTACTCTTCTTACGTATAGTTCTCCAACCAACCCAATAGATAAAAGTGCTTTGCTAGCTACAAAATATAATGCAATAAGGGTTAAAAAATAATAAAAACTTTGCTCGAGTAGGTAGTTGTAGTCTGACTTAAGAACCCCATTATCTATCCCTCTAGAAATTAATTGGGGACCAATCATTCTTATTAAAGTTGCAGCCATAGCAATTAAAGAGCTGTATAAAAATGGTCTATTAACCTCTGGAACTAATTTGTAAGACCTAAGGAAAGTATTATCTATCATTTTTGTGTATCCAGTGATTCATTTTCTAAAAACAAAGATTTATAACTTTCGACATTATATATTAATTCTGTATGTGTGCCTTGCGCTTTGACAGACCCATTCTCAATAAAGACTACCTCATCACAAAGCTCTATTGTTGGAGCTCTATTAGTGATGATTAACGTAGTCATATTTTTCATTACAGATTGCAATTCATTTCTGATTTCTTCTTCTGTTGATGCATCAACAGCAGAAAGAGCATCGTCTAATATCAGTACCCTTGGTTTTCTTAGAATTGCTCTTGCTAAAGCTATTCTTTGTCTTTGACCTCCAGATAATCCATAACCCCTTTCACCAACTTTTGTTTCGTAAGACTCAGGTAATAATGAAATAAATTCATGTGCTCTTGCAGTTAAAGCTGCTTTTTTAACTTCTTCTTGAGTGGCATTATCCAGGCCGAGAGATATGTTTTCTCGCGCTGAATTCGAAAATAAAAAACTCTCTTCAAAGGCCAGACTAACATTCCTTCTTAGTTCATTGAGTTTTAGATCATTGATATTGACACCATCAATTTCTATAGATCCTGATTCTATTTCGTATAGTCGTGGAAGTAAATAGGCCAGAGTTGACTTGCCAGAACCAGTAGCTCCAACAATTGCGACAGTTTTCTTTCCATCTATAGTGAAGCTTAAATTTTCAAATATCTTTTCTTTACCATATTTGAAATTTACCTGATCGAATGTGATACTTCCATCGCCATTAGTTGGAAGAGTTTTTGTCGACTCATTATCTGTAATTAATGGCACCTCATCTAATAACTCTAAAATTCTTGTACCTGCTGACACACTCGATGGTATTTCAGATAAAAACCAGGCTGTGATTCTTAACGGCCATAAAAGTAAAAAGACATATTGTGTAAATGCAATAAATTCTCCTAAAGAAATTAGTTCATTTATTGATAAATATCCACCAAGCAGTAAAACAGCTAGGGTGATAACCATTGGAATCAATTCAAACATTGGGATAAAGCGAGTTCTAAGTTTTAAGTAATCGAGGGATGTGTCATAAATGTTAGATACAGCGGACTCAACTTTAGTAGAGGCATACTCTTCATTGCCAAATGCTTTTACAACTCTAATTCCACCCAACTGCTCTTCTACTTCAGTAGTCATGTTTGCTTCTGCCTCTTTGACCTTCAAAGATACATTTAATGCTTTTGAAGAAAAATTCGATGCTAGCCAAAGTACCAATGGGATAGATAGTATCACAATCGCTCCTAATGGAAGACTAAGAGTTAAAAGAGTAATACTGAGGATTAATAGCAAAAATATATTTGCTGTAGCAAGTGGGGCAATTGCAAAAGCAAGTCTTACCTGTGACGCATCACTTGATGCTCGAGCCATTAGTTCACCCGTAGGAACCTTATCATGATAATTAAATGCTAACTTTTGCATGTGAGTAAAAATTTTATTCCTTATTCCTGCTTCAACGTTATATGAGACATGCATGCCAAAGTATCTTCTTGTACCAATGGAAATCGCTCTTGAGTATCCTGCCAAAACCATAAATGAAATTAAAACAATAAGATTTCTTTGGTTTCCTGTAACAATTCCATCATCAATAATTATTTTTATTAAATATGGTTGAACAACTACAAGAAAACACCACAAAACTGCTGATGACATAGCAATTATAAAATTTCTTTTATTTTCTATGATCTCTGCTTTGTAGAAATTTAACGCTTTTTTAAATTCCGGTGTTTTAAAGACTTTAAACATATTAAACAATATTAAATGAGTTAAAAATTTAAAAATATTCTAACAATACTTTGTGCATTATTTCACAAGCGTATTATCGTTCAAATTATGGTTGATGTGTTAGATAGCAAAATAGAAAACGTATTAGATTCAGCTGATCGTATGTTCATTGCGACCAGTGTTGGTGGGAACTCTTCAGGAGCTTCTGTATTTTTTAGTAGAGATGGAGAAGATTTAGTTTTCTTTACCTTCCACCCTACTCGTAAAGCAGAGCAGATTAGATTGAATCCTCGTGTTCATGTTGTCATATGGCCTAAGGGCCAAGAAGGAATTGAAGGTCTGCAAATTGACGGAGAGTGTTACAAAATAAAAGATGAAGATGAGAAAAAAAGAGCTTATGAATTAGTTCTTAAAACTACTGAAGCATTCAAAGAGTATATGGAAGACGAATTTTTAATAAGTAATGATGTAGTTGGTTATTACAGAGTAAAACCTACAACAATCAAATACGTAAATTTTTATGAAGAAGAACAATTCCAATGGAAAACAATTCCAGGAAATAAAACTTCCGCTGTCAAAATGGCTTTCAAACTTGGTCTCAAAAGAATAGGTCTTTGGCTCAGAACAATTAGAGCACCCTTCCTGACAGCGACATTTGCACCAATCTTTATTGGTGCTGCTGTTGCGTGGAATGATTTGAGAGACGCTGGGTTAGACTCTACATGGTCATGGAGAATGTTTTGGTTAGTTTTAGGAGGCGCTTCTCTAGCTCAAGTTGCTACAAATGCTTCAAATGATTATTTTGATCATACTTCTAATGCAGACGAAATAAACAAAGTCCCTAGTCCATTTAATGGTGGAAGTAGAGTTATACAAGTTGGCTTAATGACACCTGGACAAGTCTTAATCACAGCACTTGTAAGTATTGCAGGTACCGTAGCTATTGGTTTATATCTTAACCAACAAGTTAGTGGTTCATTTTTCGGAAATACTCCTATTTTATGGACTGGTATTATAGGAACATTTTTAGCTCTTGGTTATACCGGAGATCCTGTCCGATTAGGCTATAAAGGATTTGGAGAGATAGCAATTGCATTAGGTTTTGGCCCTGTAATGGTAATGGGAGCACATTATGTTCTTACAGCATCTATTCATGAAAATGTAGTCTCTAATTGGAACTGGATACAAGCATTGATTGCGTCTGTGCCAATTGCAATTCTCGTAATGTTGATTGTGTGGATTAATCAATTCCAGGATGCACCTTCAGATGCAGCTGTAGGAAAAAACACCTGGGTAGTAAGGACTGCAGAAAAAGGTGAGTGGATGAAACTTGAAAAACCACTTAGGTTGTACAAACAGTTTATGATTGAGGCTTTTGTTGCAGTAGCTCTAGTTGGAGCACTAAGTTTCTTTACAGATTTTGGTACAGTTTATGCTTTCATGGCGCTTATCCCATTAGCACTAGTATGGAAAGCATTCAAAATGGCTGATGAGTGGATGATTAAGTGGAATAATCCAAATGCTGATAGACAAAAAGTTCCTTATGAACTCTTGTTAGTCAACGTATCTACAATAGGAATTCATTTCCTAACAGGAATTCTCTTAGCTGTAGCATACATTTTGTAATTGTCTGAAAAAGCTAACTTTTCAAACATATATAAGTTTTACGATTTAATTAATACTGTTTTAACTCTCGGGTTTGATAATTCATGGAGAGAAAAAGCGGTAAGTAATCTTATTGGAACTTCAGTCCTTGATTTAGGAAGTGGAACTGGTGCTGCTTTTGATCAACTCCTTAATTATGAAACTACTGCTATAGATCCAGATAAAAAGATGTTGGAGTTAAATACATTTGAAAATAAAGTTCTAGGCTCTGCTGAAAACTTACCTTTTGATGACAATAGTTTTGATAATGTTTTTTGTAGTTTCGTGTGGAGAAATGTATCGGATACAAATAAAGCTCTTGAAGAGGTACATAGGGTCTTAAGGCCAGGTGGAAAGTTTGTCCTTTTAGATATGACAAGGCCTAAAAACTCTTTCTTGAAGATGTTGCATAAAATTGGAACGTTCAAAGTACTTCATTTGATTGGTCTTCTTACATTTAATTTAAAAGAGTATAGATTTCTTTATAAGTCTCTTGACTTTTACCCTCAACCAGAAAATCATTTAAAAAAAGATACTTTTATAGATCTTCAAATCGAGAGAATGGGTCTATTTAATTTTGTCTATCTAGCGGTTTTTACTAAGTAACTTTTATTTGTGAAGCTATAAAATTATTGATTAGCTAAAGCTATAAGCAGCTGTCCTACTTGATCTTGCGGTAAATTGCCTGTTCTTCTTGCAACTACCTTTAAATCTTTGTCTAGAAATACCCAGTACGGGAAAGAGTTCACGCCATAAGCTGTGCCAATATCTCTATCAATATCATAGATCTGTGTCTCAGACCAGCCTTCTCTCTCAAGCCAGTCATGTGGTGGATAGTTATCTCTTGATCTATCAATTGATGTAGCTACAGCAATAATTTCCACACCTTGTGGAACACCAATTATATCAATATACTCTTGCATAACTGGAACTTCTTTCTGACAAAATCCACACCAGTGAGCTAAAAACAGAAGAACTTTTGCGTTACCATCTTTTTCTAATGTGACTATTTCAGAATTTTCATTGGGACCTGAAAATATTGGAGCATCAAGACCTCTTGCAACATTGTCATCATTGTCTCCAGCGTATTCTGGTAGACCTTGTCCAGTAATTGTTGTCTCACCTTCTGGCAAATTCCCATCTAAAGGTTCATCCACCAAAGAGACACCAATAGCAACAGCTAAACCTACTACCAAAACTACTGCTCCTGCGATGATAAAGTTTTTATTCAACTGTTTCCTTTCTCGAAATATCATAATACAACAACGACAAGAATATTGTTAAAAATCCTGTAGTTGCCATAACGGGAATGCTTATAAATCCAAATATATCTACATATTTTAAGTTACATGGAACATCTATCGCACAAGAGCCGCCGCCGCCTCCACCATTTTGTAGATATATATGATAGATACCAACACCAGCACCAATGGCACTGAGATATCCTGCTCTAATTACAGATTTATTAAATAAGCCTATGATTAAAAATAGAGCTATTGGATACATAAGATAGCGTTGGTACCAGCAAAACCTACATGGAATAAAACCAACAACTTCAGAATACACAAGACTTCCAATTGAACAGAAGAGTGCAACGCTGGTTGCAAAATTATAAAACTGATCGTTGATTAATTTACTAAATCTTTTTTTAGAAAATATAAAATATAAAATAAGAGCACTTATGGCCCATGCAACAAATGTAAAGAAGCCAAATAAAGTATTAAAAAAAATTATTAGGTCCATATAAAATTCTACCCCAAAAAAAATGATAGGCGGACATTGCCGCCTATCATTAAATATCTATTTTGAAAAGTCTTAGACTTTTTCTCCAGATTTGATTTTTGCCATACCTAGTACAAGTACACCAAGACCAACTTTATTAATAATGTCGGCGACGGTATATAATACCTCTCTTATAGCCTCAAAATCACCTGCTACAGGTGATAGATAACCTAATGGATAGATTATCCAACCAACAAGTATTAGGTTTTTGATTTTCTCAAACTGTTCTGCCTCTGCTGCTTTAAGACCAGCACCTTCTGCTTGAAGATTTCTCATCAAGTAGACATATGCTACCATCGCAATTACAAATCCTGTCCAGTATTGATCTGAACCCGCACTTGATATTTCGCCGTAATAACCGGCTCCAATCATAACGGTTGCAGCTAATCCCCAGTTTCTAACTTTTTCGTTATACTCTGCACCTGAAGATGTCACAGCAAGCACCTCTACGAACATTAGTGGTACTGTAAGAATCCAGTCGACATATCTTAATCCGGTATCATAACTACCACTGTCCCATGAGCCAGTCATTTTGTTATAGTGATACCACGCTATTCCTGTCACAAGAGCGGAGATATATACTCCTCTTCTGTGCTTAGGATCTACTTCTCTTGATGATGCTAGTAAAAATACTGTACCAGCGAGCATGCCCACTGTTCCCACCATAAAGAGTCTGTAAGTAAGTTCAGCCATTTTAGCTTACTCCTTTTTTTCTTAAATATTTCGTGAAACTAATCACACAATAATTTTATTTAATTTGTGTAATTGTGATATGTATTTTTAAAATTTTTTTTTAAATTATGTAACTTTATTTTTAATTACTACTACCTGCAAATTCTTTAGAATTACCCCATTTTTCTAAATATGGCTTTAAATTAAACTTTCTAGCTGCTGAATCTGATGTCATATACCTTATTTTTCCATATATTTGTCTTTCTGGACCCCAAGCTCTGTCATATCTGCCCAAAATCCAAAAAACTCCAGAATAAGAGTTAGGATCTCGTCCATCTAGTGAATATCTGTCATTTAAAGTAATCATATAAGATAATGCAATTTGAGGATTCGGAGACCACTCTAATATCTTTTTTCCCCATAACATTCTGAGATAATTCTGAATTACACCTTGTTCTCTAAGTTGATTTTGTGCTGCATTCCAAATTTCATCATGGGTCTGGGAGTAAGTGAGTTGCTCAAGATTATAAATATGTTCCCTTTCATCGCTTGAATGTTCATCAAGAGTTTTAATTGCCCACTCTGGCAAACTTGAATATTGATTATAGTTAGCACGTCTTACACAAGTATGATATCCAAGTTCACGCCAAGTAATTAATTCATCTAAAAAGCTTTCAAAATTGAGTGACCCTCCCCACCAGCCTTCTCTTCTTCCAACTAAAGTGGGATTAATTTTTTCAAGTGACCATGACTCATGTTCAACTAATCTCTCAAATACTTCATGTGTGGATATTTGCCCATAATGAAAGTAAGGTGACATTTGACTACTTGCTTTTTTTGATGGATCGCTACTATATTGTGCATAGTCACTGTATCCCTCAGAAAGAAAATCATTAAATCTTTGTAAAGCATTTGAATATCCACCTTTAATTGAACTGACTTTTACAGACTTGTCTATTGCCAATTGGTCAAGAAATGAATCTATGTCTGTATCTTTAAAATCAAACGGTTTCCAAATTTTTTCTACAGAAGATATCATTAAATTATCAAAATCTACAATTAACTCATCTAATGGGTTTTCCAGTGGAGTCTCAACTATAAAATCTTCCAGATTTTTATGTAGATATCTTCTAAAATCATGAGCACGAACATACTCTTTTTCAGAGAGCCTAATTGGCACTAGTCCGTTTGAATCGACCAACTCATATCTTGATGGTATCTCACCAGATGCCTTGGCTGTCATTTGTGGAACAAAGTAGGTTGGGTAGTCATCCGTTATTACTACGGATGCCTGTTTAGAAATCTCCATAAGAAGTCCTTCAGACTGTTTTGGTTCTGTTTCTACAAAAGGATAGTAATAAGCTTTTGTTTTTGATACAGCTTCAGAGACCTCCTTCATTCCATCCATCATAAATTTATGGAATCTCAGGCTCGACATTGGATAATCAAGAATTAATGGTTCTAAAATTACTAAAGGCTGAGATAATTTATTTGCCCATTCAACTGCACGCTGTAGTGCAAAATTATATTTTGTTCTTTTAAATGCTATACACCAATAGATAACATACTTTGAAGAATTCACATCTGGAGTGATATCTTTTAGTGTTGTTACTCTTGAGAAAGGAACTTGAACCATAAAAATATTATAAGTCGATTAGTAAAGTAGTAAAAATAATTAGATTTGAAATAGGTTTTAAATTTATTTTTAATTAGCTACAATATAAAAGATTAAATTATGGGTGCAATAAATATTAATAATGTTGGAAAAATTTATCCAAATGGAACTAGGGCTCTAGAAGACGTAAATATAGAAATTAATGATGGTGAATTTGTTGTTCTAGTTGGTCCATCTGGCTGTGGTAAAACAACACTGCTTCGGATGGTTGCTGGACTTGAAGATATCACTGAGGGTGAGATATCCATTGCTGATAAAGTTGTGAATGAAGTTGCACCTAAAGATCGTGATATAGCAATGGTTTTTCAAAACTATGCACTGTATCCTCATATGTCTGTTTATGACAACATGGCCTTCTCTCTTAAGCTTCGGAAATTTCCAAAAGATGAAATTGACCAAAAAGTTAAAGATGCTGCAAAAACTTTAGAAATAGACGAGTTGTTAGAAAGAAAACCAAAGGCTTTATCTGGTGGTCAGAGACAAAGAGTTGCTATGGGAAGAGCAATTGTGAGAAGCCCACAAGCATTTTTAATGGACGAACCGTTATCTAATTTAGATGCTAAATTGCGTGTTCAAATGAGAGCTGAATTAGGACAGCTTCATTCACAACTTGAGACTACTACCTTATATGTTACACATGACCAAGTTGAGGCAATGACTATGGGTGATCGTGTTGCGGTTATAAGAAAAGGTGTTCTCCAACAAATAGACACACCAAGAGAAATTTATTTATATCCAAAAAATATTTTTGTAGCGGGATTTATAGGAAGTCCAGCTATGAACTTTGTATATGCAGACATCAAAACATCCGCAAAAGGAACGACATTGATTTTTGGTAACGATAAAATTTTGGCTAAAGATGCTCCCGGGGCCCTAAAAAAGTTTGAGGGAAAACAAATTGTTCTTGGAATAAGACCAGAAGCTTTTGAAGATTCCGTATATGCAAACAAAAAAGAGTTTACAGAAGAGATAAATATTGATGTATCTCTTTTAGAACAACTTGGTTCAGATACTTACATTCATTTTTTCAAAGATATAAAACCTGTACAAACTGAAGCTATTGAAGAAATTTTAGCTGATGAAGGTGAAGATATATCAGTATTAGGAACACAGACAAAATTCATTGCAAGAATTAATCCAAATGCGACTATAGAAGAAGGGGAAAACATAAACCTCGCAATTGATCCAACAAAATTGCATTATTTTGATCCTGAAACTGGGATGGCTATAACTTAAATTTCTCTATCAAGTTGGTTTAGAAGTTTAACTAAATTTTGAGGACCTTCTCTAATATATTCTCTAAAGAGCTCCCACAACAAGTTTGAACCAATGGATCTAGCCATGATTTCTGAAGCATCATATCTGAATAAATCTTTTTGTAATGCATCATGAACAATTGAGTACTCAAACTTTGTTAATTCATTATTTATTATTTGTTTATTAAAATTTTGATTAGCAGATATAAATTCTGTGTCTTGGTAAGACGACCAAATTTCACCAAAATTTTTTGAAAGAATTTTAGAAATGACTATCTTTGATAATTCATTATCTTTTGTCAAAACTATATTGTCTCCAATACCTACCACAGAATTTTCAAAATTTATTTTTGGTACGTTAGTTACCGCAAAGTCTCTTAAGTATCGATAATCCTCAGGAATATAGTATCTAAAATAATGTCCACTCCAAGACATAAAGCACTCTGTTGAGTCATCTAACAATACCTTAGGGAGATTTCTAAACTCTTTATCTGTTATTGAGCCTGGACCATTATATATATGATTATCGTAAAATATAAAATCTTCAATATGTTTAATTGATAAGAAAATTTTTACATTTGAAGCATTAATTTTTAGCTTTGACCATTCATCATATACTTTTGGACCGTATTTTGTTAAAAGCACATCTTCCATCCAGTTGGTCTGAACCCAACCTGTAGAAGCGGCGCTTTCTGAATTCGCACACCATGGGCTTGTACCATTATCTGCAATTTTCTTTGTACTTTCAAGTAAGGTTTCAAAGCTATCAAATTTAACATTATGTTGTTCAAATTTTGAAATGTCATACCAAATTAATGAATTTGGGAATAACCTTGTCCAGCCTCCGTAAATACTATCTTCATGAGAAACAATAGAGATCAGGTGATTTGGATATAAATTGAAAATTGAGTTGTTATCTACAAGTACATCATCCAGACTGTATATCAATTTTCTTTCAGCGAGATTAACTACTCCTTGAGGATTTGGAATTATAGCAATTGAACTTGAGCTATTTGGATTATCTATAATGAAAGTCTCAGCATCAGAAACTAGTTCATATTTAATTTTTATTCCAAGTTCATTTGCAATAATATTCAGTTCTTCAACAAAATATTGTTGCTCATGAAATTCAGGTCCAATAATCACTACTTCTGGTGGATCATTTGCAAAAAGTGAGAATATAGTAGTAATTAAAACAGTTAGAGAAAAAAATATTATTTTCTTATTCAAAGTTTAATCCCATAATAAAGCTGCACCTCTTACACCGCTTGAAGACCCATGTTTCGATTTTACAATTGGAGTGTTAAAAAAATTAGAGGCAATATATGGAATAATTCTTTTTGGCACTTCTTCATACAACTCTTCAATATCTGACATCCCACCACCACAAACAATTACATCTGGATCTAAGATGTTTACAATAGAGCTAAATGAACGTGCTGTTCGCTCAAAATATTTATCCATTATTTGACTTGAAGTTTTGTCACCGTTTCTAAAGAGTTCAACGATATCTTTGGATGATTTATTTTCATTTGTAACAAATGAATAGTAGTTCTCTAGACCAGGACCAGAGAGAAATACTTCAATAGCTCCAACACGTCCACAATGCCTTTTGACAGATTTCTCATATTCGTCCATTGGTCCAGGTATAGGGTTTTGTCCCCACTCTCCAGTTAACCTATTTGGCCCACCTACTAATTGATTTTTAAACGTATACCCTGCACCAACTCCGGTTCCTAAAATAACTGCGAATACTGAATCATAATTCATACCTGAACCATCAATAGATTCAGATACTGCAAGACAATCAGCATCATTTGCAATTCGGAGGTCAAAGCCTAATAGTTCTTCTAAGTCTTTTTTTACATTTTGTCCCTCAAGGGCTTTTGTATTTGAAACTTGAACAAGTCCTGTTTTTGGGTGTAAAGAACCCGGCATACCAATGCCTACAGTAAAACTAGCATAATTTTTTGATATGTCGTTAATTAAATCCTTTACTGTATTGATTATTTCTTTATAATTCTCTTTCGGTGAATCAACACGCTTTCTTAATTTTTCATTTTTTGTTTGAGGATCAAGAACAATACCTTCAATTTTTGTCCCACCCCAATCTATACCGATTTTCATATCATTTACTCATAATAAAAATTAGACTCTTATCATCCATAATACTATTACCAATTACTTCTAATTAGATTAATTTGTTAAGACTAAAAATTTAATGAATTTAAATTAAGTTTATAAGTTTACGTTGATTTTCAAGATAAATTTTGTAACAAAATAGGAATTAGCCTTTTACTGCTCCACCAATTAAACCTCTAATAAAATATCTTTGTAAGCTAAAAAAAACAATCAATGGAACAATCATTGATATAACAGCACCTGAAAGTCTAAGATGCCAAGCCTCTCCAAATAAACCGACAACAATCTGTGACATATGCGATGTAACGACTAAGTTTTCAGGCTTGTAAACTCCGAGAAATACATTAGCAACCAAAAAATCGTTATAAACCCACAAGAATTGAAAAGTTGCAAATGCTGCGATTCCTGAGATAGATAATGGCACAACTAGTTTGAAAAAAGTATTCATGTTGCTAGCGCCGTCAATCTTTGCTGATTCTATGACGCTTCTTGGTAGCCCCATCATAAAGTCCCGTAAAAGAAAAGTAGCTAAAGGTAAGCCAAATCCTGTATGTGCGAACCACGTAGCTACAAATGTACCATTAATGTCCAATGCAGGAATCAATGTAATACCACCCAGTTCAATACCGCTCTTAAATAGCTGAATTAAAGGAACTAATGACATTTGTAAAGGTATTATCATCGAAGCTACAACCATCATAAAGAGAAAATTTTTGCCTTTGAATTCCATAAATGCAAAAGCATAAGCTGCAAAAGCTGCAATAGTAATTGGGATAATCGTAGACGGTATTGTAATTGCAAGTGAATTGTAAAACGACCTATCTAAGTTTTCAGTAAAAAAAACTTCACTGTAATTTTGAAGAGTTAACTCTCTCCAATATTCTCCAGTATAAATTGACTCCCACCATGAAGCTCTTTTAATTGCTTCCGGAGGTCTAAATGAACTTAGTAAAAAACCAAAAATTGGAAATATCCAAGTTAGAGCAATTGCAACCAAAATTAACTTTGTAATAGGTTTGTCATACCACTTTTGATTATTCCTGTTCATATACTTGAATTTTCCTTTTCGCGATAAGTGTTACCTATAATGATTGGAATTACGCATATGAATATCAAAACAGCAACAGTTGAAGATCTTCCTATATTTCTATACTTAGAAAATTCATCCAACATTTTAACAGCAAGTAAATTAGTTTCTAGGTCTCCTCTTGTGGTTACATAAACGATATCGAATGCTTTAAGAACGGTGATAACCATATATGTTCCTACGACAATTATTGTGCTTTTAATATATGGTACAACAATTGATACAAAAATTTTTAACTCTGATGCGCCATCAATTTGTCCGGCCTCCATTATGTCAGTAGGTATTGATTTTATTCCAGCGGAAAAGACCACTGCAGCAAATCCCGTGTAAGCCCATATCATTATTACTAATAATAAAACTGTATTTAATGGCAAGTTAACAAGTACATTGTCTAACCAACTAGCAGATTCTAAATTTTGACCAATTTGAAAATTAGACAAATCTCTTTGTTGCAACCAGCCTATGGCCCGATTACACGAGGAGTCTGCATAATCTTTCAACGATCCATCAATTACTCTATTGTTGTAACAATTTTCTCCTGCAGATACTCTGATACCATTCAGAATCCCAATTTGTGTAAGTGGTGGTGGTCTATATTCATAAATAAATTTAAAAATTGCTGATGCTCCAACAGCCGAAATTGCCATTGGCATAAATACTATAGATTTAAAAAAAGCTTCACCCTTATTGAGCCTATCTGTAAGCCATCCAACAATTAATCCAAAAAATAAAGTAAAGAAAACTACAAAAACTAACCAAATTATTTGGTTTCTTAAAGTGACTAACATCTCAGTATCATTAAAAGACCATACATAATTTTCTAAACCAACAAATGAAGTACCATATCTATCTTTAAAGCTTAAATAAATAGTTCTTATCGCAGGGTAAAAAAGGAAAAGACCAATCATAAATAATGATGGTCCCGCAAACATCCTAGCCTCTAAGGAGTCTCTTCTTTCTCTTGGGGCTAATTTTATTAATCTTTCCATTCCAGAAAATAAAAGAAATACAAAAGATGAACCAACAAGCAAACCTATTACAACTAACATATTTCTTGATATCAAATCAGTTAATTCTCTAAATAATATTGCTTGAGAAAGGAACCAAACTAAAGGAAAAGCACCTAATGCAAGAAATGAAATTCCAAAATTAAATAATTTTTCTTGTTGAGAATACTTTTTCATATCAATTTAATACTTAATTATAGATGGCCACCCATTAAGGTGGCCATCTAAATAATTAAAAAATTCTTAGCTTATGGCCAAGAATTTTCGATATTGTTTAATGCTGTATCAATATAACCTGGGCCTTCAACAGCTAAGTTCATCATTTCTTTCCAGAATGAACCAGCTCCAACCTCAGGTGGCATTAAGTCAGATGCATCGAATCTAAATGCGTTTTCTGCTAATGCTCCTGTTATTGCGTCAGCTAATACTCTTGTTATGTCTTTTGAATACAGTGATGAATCGAATTCTACGTGACCATAAATTCTTGAGTTATCAGGCCTTTGCGCTGCTGCCTCAAAGAAAGTAGGGCTTAACATATATTCAACTACTGCATTAACGGCTTCATTTCCTTCAGTAAATACTGCGAACATGTCACCTCCACCAAGAGCTGCTTTTGGAAGTCCATCATCCATAGCAGGGAATGGGAAGACGGTTGTCTCCGTACCTGCACCAGCTATAGCCTCTTCAGGCCAGAAACTGGTAATGAAAGAAGCTTGCCTGTGCATAAAGCAACCTGGGTTGCCGTTAGCATCTTTTGAGAACATTGGATCTTGAGCATTACCGAAGTATGTTGATACGATAGCATCTGTACCACCAACAACATAACCTTCTGTATGCATGATTTGACTCAAAAGTGTTGCTGCATTTTTAACAACTGGATCGTTGAATGGAATTTCGTGATTTACCCACTTATCATAGGTGACTGTTCCTTCACCTGTTCTAAGCATAATATCTTCCATCCAGTCAGTAGCTAACCAACCAGAAGCACCTTCTGACTCCATACCAAAACAGAATGGATTCATACCCTCTGAAACTATTTGATCAGCAAGTGCAATCATCTCATCCCAAGTTTCTGGGACTGAGTATCCTCTTGCCTCAAACTCTGCAGGTTGATACCAGATAATACTCTTAAGGTTAAATGCATGTGCACCACCATAAGCAACACCGTCTACAGTACCAAGACCAACAATGTATTCAGAGAAACTTGCTTTATATTCATCAAGATCGACACCGACATCTTCAAGCGCAACAAGATATCCTCGTTTCGCAGCGTCTACAACTCCACCAGGTTGTGGAAATAGTGCTATGTCAGGTGTATCACCAGATTCCATCTGAATTTGAATTTCCTGCTCAAAGTTATCTGAGCCTTGGAAACTAACTATAATTCCTGTCTCTTCAGTGAAGGAATCAAAGTTCTCTTGGAATCCTGCTGCATCGTTACCAACTAAGGCACCTGTGATAAAGACTTCTTCTCCCTCGAGACTGCTTCCGCCACAAGCTACAGCGATCATTGACAAAATAACAAGTAGTCCAAGAATAGACTTTTTCATTATTTATCTCCCTTATTTATATGTACATATGCTAAAAATAGGATAATTTTTAGCTATAAATATAATATTTAAAATGTTCTCATGTTCAATTAAATACAAAAAACTTTTGTGATTTCATTTGATTTTTATATTCATATTATGTATAAAAAAAAGTGCCCGGGGGGGGACTCGAACCCCCACATCCTTTCGAATAACGGATTTTAAGTCCGTCGCGTCTACCAATTCCGCCACCCGGGCTAATATCTAATCTAGTATTTTTTGAGTATTAGACCCTCTAAAATATCGTTTTTTGAAATTATAATTGGAGAATTGCTGTAATGGCTAAGAATTATTTCTAATAAAAATATACCAGATGTAATAGTTGAGGCTCTTTTAGGATCGATTCCTCTAAATTTTGTGATAATTTCTGCTTCACTCATTTTTAATATTCTTTTATTTATTTCTTTAACATTATCAATATCAATTTTAATTTCATGAAGCTCTTCTTCATTAAAATTTCCTTGATCTAGAAATATTGATGCTAGTGAAAGTGCTGTACCTGATACCCCGATCACATTTTTTTTATCATTAATATCTAACTGAGATAGTTCTGTTTCAATTTTTAGTTTTGCCTCATTAATTAATTTTTGACCAATAGGAAGATTTGAAAAGTATTTTTCAGATAACGCTACTACACCTAAGTTAAGCGACTTCGATACAATTTTATTCTCAAACTCATAAATAAATTCAGTGCTTCTTCCACCAATGTCAATAATCAAAAAATTTTCAGTATTTTGCATAAAATGCAGTACTCCAACGCTTGTTGTAATTCCCTCTTCATGACCAGATAAAACTTTGACTTCAAAGTCATATTTATTCCTAATATTTTCAATTATTTCGTCAGAATTTTTTGCATCTCTTAGTGCAGCTGTACCAACAACAAAAACGTCATCAACATCGTTTGCAATCAACAATTTTTTAAAATCCCTTAAAGTAGAATTTACTCTTTTAAAAGCCTCAGTTGAGATTACTCCTGTCTGCTCTGTGTTTTCTGACATTTTTGTTATAACATGCTTTCGAATCAATACATTAAACCCCTGGTCATCAACCTCTGCAATTAAAAGTCTTGTGGAGTTTGATCCAAGATCAATCGAAGCAAGCTTTACCATTCAACTTTCCATTCGGGGTTTCTTTGAAAATTATTTTCGTCAATGCAAGATTTTTCGCAATTAAATGATCCTATTGATTCTATTACAATTTTCCCAATGGGATTTTTTCCTGTTGAGATTTCATCTGCTGTATGAGAATGTAAGCACTTGATTGACTCTGTAGCTCCGCCGACACCGCCTGTTGGTAAATGTTCATTTGATAGATCATGAGAGTTCTCTCTTTCTTGCTGATAGCTAATCTGGCGTTTACTCCATTCAGCTTTAAGGTTTGGATTATTTAAAATTTCATTATCTAATTCAGCTATTAAACCTTGTGATTCTAATGAACCTATTTTTTTGTTATACATTGGACAAGTTAACCAGTAAGTAGTTGGAAAAGGCGTACCATCATCCAAGTTGGGAGGGACTTTAATTGCTGCTGGCAAATTTAAATGACATCTTGATGAAACAGTAACATTACTTCTTAAGCTTCTATTAATTTGGGCTTCTACAATCTTTTTATCTTTATCCACCTTCTTGACCAACTATAAATTCAACAACATATTCAAAAACAGATTTAGATCTATCACTGTTCATTACTTCTTCTATTGGAGTGACCGGTTCCGGAATATCGTAAACATAAAGAATCTCTCCCTCTTTACCGTATCCTCTCTCTCTTAAAACAAGTTCTAGCTTGTCTGGATCATCTAAATCTGAGATTTGTCTATTCCATTCCTCAATTTGATTTTCAATAACTTGCTTTTCTAACTTACTGTTTTCTATTGCCTTTTCTAAATCTATATATGAGTTGTAGGTTGTTTGAACATTATCGAAAAAAAAGATTAGAAAAGAGACGACAAAAGCAATAACTAAAACACGTGTAAATACGTTATTCCCTGTTTTTTTTAAAGTTCCCATTTTTTATTATTAAAATTTTCAAATCCAACTTGTTCTGCGATTCTTAAAAGTTCATTGTATTTTGCAGTTCTCTCTCCTCTTGCAGGTGCACCCGTTTTGATTTGCCCACTTGAGGTTCCAACTACTAAGTGACTAATAAAAGAATCCTCCGTTTCTCCAGATCGGTGGGATACCATGCTTGTATAATTGTTCTTATTTGCAAGTTTCATAGTTTTAATAGTCTCTGTAACACTCCCAACTTGATTAACCTTTATCAAGATTGAATTTGCACATTTTTCATCAATTCCTTTTTGTAAAATTTTCTCTTGGGTGACAAAAAGATCGTCGCCAACTAGTTGTACGTTTTCACCAATTTTTGATGTCAAATACTTCCAGCCTTCCCAGTCGTCTTCAGCTAAACCATCTTCTATAGATACAATCGGATATAAATTAGACAATTCAATTAAATAATCTGACATTTCAGTATTTGATAGAGCATTTCCTTCAATAAGGTAGCTTCCATCATTAAAAAACTCTGAAGATGCTGCATCAAGAGCAAGGGAGATTTGTTCTCCAGGCTTGTAACCTGATTCTGCAATTGACATCATTATTTCATCTAAAACTTCTTTACTCGATGAAAAGTTTGGAGCAAAACCACCCTCATCGCCAACATTTGTAGCTAATCCGTTATCTTTGAGTCTTTTTTTAAGAGTATGATAAATTTCAACGCCAGATCTAAGTGCATCATCAAATTTTTCAAAACCATGAGGTACTATCATAAACTCTTGGATATCAACTGAATTATCAGCATGTGCGCCACCATTTAAAATATTCATAAATGGAACTGGAAGAGATGGGTCTCCATAAATATTTGGTATTAATTCATATACATATTTTTGAACTGATTTGCTATGAGCAACTATATTTGCCATTGAAACTGCAAGTATTGAATTAGCACCAAGACTGCTTTTATTTGGTGTTGCATCAAGTTGAATTAAAGTAGTGTCTATATTTTCTTGATCTTCAGTGTCTTGCCCAATTAAAGCCTTAGAGATAACTTTATTAACATTTTCTACTGCCTTAGTTACTCCTTTTCCATTAAAATCTTTTGAATCATCTCTTAATTCATGAGCTTCCAGAGTGCCTGTAGAAGCACCAGACGGTACAGCAGCTCTTCCCCAAGAACCATCTTCCAAAGTAATTTCAACTTCAACTGTAGGATTAGCTCTTGAATCTAGGACATACCTAGCGAAAACATTAGTAATTTTATTATTCATAACCCTGTTACTTAAAATTTAGCAGAAAAAGGATAATTTGTTACTTTAATTGACTTTTCTTGGCTTCTTCCCAAAGTGTTTCTATAGCAATACTCGGATCTATGTTCTTCTCAACATATTTTGCACGTTCGATAAATCTCTGAGTTGATTTATTAAGTTGTATTTCTGGATCTGCCTCTAGATATCTACAGATATTTACCACTGAAAATAAAATATCTCCTATTTCACTCTTTCTATCTTCATCGTTTTGTGCTTCCTTTAATTCCTCTACTTCAGACAATAAATCCTGTAATGCTTCCTGGTAGTTTGCGTACGTTAAGTCTAGTTTTTTTGCTTTACGCTGTGTTTTAAATGCTTTGGTTATAGATGGTAATTTTTGATCAATATCATCAAATATAGAGTCAGAGCTTTCTTGCTTTTTAATCTCCTCCCATTGCTTTTCAACATCTTCAGCACTTTCTAGTTCTACGTCCCCAAAAACATGTGGATGTCGGTTAATAAGTTTTTCTTGTAAATTAGAAACTACATCTACTATAGAAAAATATTTGTTTTCCTCTGCAATTTTTGAATGTAAGAGGATTTGTAATAATAAATCACCTAACTCTTCATTCAACATATTGTGTTTCTCAGGACTAGTTTGAATAGCTGCAAGTGCATCAAGAAGTTCATATGCTTCCTCAATTAAATGCTTAGCCAAAGATTCGTGAGTTTGCTCTCTATCCCACGGACATTCTTTTCGTAATCTTGAAATAATATCAACTAAATCATCGAATTCTTTCATAATCAAAGAATACTATCTAATAATTTGTAGGTGCTTTCAGGAGTTAAAGAGTGTTGAAAATTTAATACCAAACGTTTATTTCTAAAAATAAATCTTTTATCATATTTTTCGATTGAAAGTTTGAGGTCTTCAGTCAAATCAACGGGAAATAATTCAACTTGAAATTCTCTAATCTTGCACCTTTGTATTTCTTTAGTTTGTAATATTGATCTAATTTTTGCAGTTGAAAACAAATTATCAGTAATCTCTGGAACATTACCAAACCTATCAATAATCTCATTTTTAATCTCATCAACTTTTATAGGTTCAGAATGTTCAAGTCTTTTGTAGATATCTATTCTTTCAGAATCAGCATCAATGTAACTCTTGGGAATTGAAGAACCCCAATAGCAATCTAACTTAATTTCAGTTTCTAAAATACTCCTTTTATCCTCACTTTTGCCCTCAATAGAATCTATGACGTATTTATTGAAAATATTTAACCCAACATTGGCAATAAAACCAGACTGTATATCTCCAAGAATGCTTCCTGATCCACGCAACTGTAAATCTTTCATTGCTAGTGAATATCCTGTAGACGTCTGTCCAATGGACTTTATTGCATCAAGTCTTAATTCTGCATCAACGCCTAAATTTGTGTTATGAAAAAAGTAAGCAAAACTCTGTTCTCTTCTTCTACCTACTCTACCTTTTAATTGATACAGTTGAGACATGCCCAAGAGCTCAGACCTTAAAGTAATCAAAGTATTTACTTTTGGTAGATCTATTCCTGCTTCAACAATAGTTGTAGCAAATAAAACATCGACCTTTTTATCCCATACATCCTGCATTGTTTGTTCGATCTGATTAGTCGCCAATTGCCCATGTAAAAGTCTGTGATTTAAATTTGGAAAGACTTCTTGAATTTTTTTCATCCAAACTTGTAATTCCTCAATTCGGTTTAACACAAAAAAGACCTGTCCACCCCTAGAAATTTCACGCTGAATAGCAAGAGCGATAGTTGACTCATCAATATTTCCAACATGTGTAAGTGTCTCTAAACGATTTTCAGGTGGTGTTTCAATTCGAGATGTTTCTCTAATTCCCATTAGTGACTGTTCGAGTGTCCTTGGTATTGGTGTTGCTGTCAGAGTGAGCTTATGAACCTGATTAGAAATTGACTGAAGTCTATCTTTATCTTCTACACCAAACCTATGTTCTTCATCAATAATCAACAATTTGAGATTTTGAAATTCAATATCATCACTTAAAATCCTATGAGTTCCTATGAGAATATCTACAGAGCCATCTTTGACTCCTCCAACAATGTTCTGTACTTCTTTTTTTGTAACGAATCTACTTAAGTGTTTTATATTGAGTGGATAATCTTTCAAGCGATCTACAAAAGTATCAATGTGTTGTTGAACAAGAATTGTAGTTGGAGCTAATAATGCTACTTGGCCTCCTGAAAAAGCAACTTTAATTGCAGCTCTTAATGCAACTTCAGTCTTGCCAAATCCAACATCACCAAAAATTAGACGATCCATTGGTATATTTTTTTCTAGATCTTTTTTAACATCGTTAATGGCAGTCAATTGATCGGGTGTTTCAATATACTCAAAACTATTTTCTATTTCATTTTGCCAAGGTGTATCCTCACCAATAATTAATGAGTCGTTTCTTATATTTCTTAATTTGTATAAATTCAAGACTCTATCTGCAATAATCTTCGCATTTTGCTTGGCTTTTTCTTTTGCTCTTTCCCATTCTGCACCACCAAGATGAGATAGTCTAGGGTTCTCTCCTCCAATATAAACTTCGAGCTCATTAATTTGTTCTGAGGGTACAAAAAGCTTGTCAGTACCAGCAAATTTAATCTCTAGATAGTCTTTCTCAACTCCTTTTATTTTTTTTACAACTGTGCCTTCATACAATCCAATTCCATGAAAATTGTGAACAATATAAGTATTTGGAACAAGAATCGCTTGTTCACTAATCTTTTTTATCTTCCTTTTAGATTTAATCATTTTTCTTTTTTGGAAAAGCGATTCATCAATAATGGCTAAATTTAGGTCTTTAAAAGTTGCAGAAAATGAAAATGGATTATCAACGGTGATTACATTGGATAGTATTGAAAACTTTTCTGTTATAACTTTGTTTTTTGTAGAGAGATAAATTTTTCCTATTTCCTTCAAAGAATCAACAATATTTTCTGCGTTGATTGAGTCTAAATAATTTGGGAGATTTTCTAGATTCATTAAATCTGATGTTGAATAGAAATTAATATCATACTCACCAAAATATTGAGAGATATCTTTGTAACGTGACTTAAAATTTCTGATTTCTAATGAAAAATATTGTTTAAGATTTTCAAAAGTATCTTTTTCAATATCAATAATTTCCTTAAGTTGATTGTCTAATATATTTTTGTCGACAATGTGTAGAGTGGCCTTGCTTGTTAAGTCTAGAAGACACTTCTCTATATCTAGATTTTGGGAATATTGGAACAATTCGTAATCATCTAAATTTTCTTTATTGTAAGAAGATGAGTTTAAAATGTCTGACTGTTGTATTTGAAACAATTCAGTTGATGGTACTACAAGAATATTATTCATTTCACTAATTGATCGTTGTGAAATTGTATCAAAAGTTTTTATTTCATTAACTAAATCTCCATCAAAAATTACTCGAAGAGGCAAATCGTAATTGATTGGGAAAACATCTAATTGTCCTCCTCTAATCGCAAAACTTCCCTTTGATTCAACTCTATCTTTTCTTTGATACTTTAGATAAATTAGATTCTCAATTAATAAATCAAAATCAATTTCCTCATTTAATGCAATTTTACAAATTTCTAATTCTTCAAAATATATTCTTTGAGAAATTGCCTTAATGCTTGTTGCAATATTGTAAGTATCAGTTGTGAGTAGTAGATGTGCAATTTCTAATCTTTTTCCTTGAATGTCAAGAGATGGAGCAAAAGAATCATAAGAAAGAGTATCCCATGAAGGTAAATGATATATATTTTTGTTTAAATTTGAAAAATCTGTAGCAAACTCAATAGCCTCTTTATCGGTGGGGAAAATGATAATATTTTTATTGGTTTTATTACTTAAAGCCAATAAAGGGACAAGAGATTCTCTAGATGTGTTAAACGATTCTAAATCCATAAATTAAATTTTTGATAATGAAATATATTCTTCTTCAATCAGCCAATTAATTGTCTTTTTAATAAAGTCATCCAGATTGGTATATTGAATATTTAAGTTTTCTTTAGCTTTTAAACCTTCATACTTATGTCCATGCGTAAGAACCCTTGCAGATTCTGAACAAAGAAGTGGTGTTTTGTTTGAGATTAATTTATAAATATCTCCGAGTGGTGCAATAGTCTTTAATAAAATTTTTGGAATATAGATAGGTTTTCCATCCCATGATGAAATTGTTTTTAATTTATTAATAAGATCTTCACTTGATGTTTGAAAACTATTTAAAACATATCTTTCGTTATTTTTACCAAACTCTAAAGCGTTATAGTGTCCTTCTGTACAGTCATCGATATCAACAATTGAAATATTATTACGTATCAATGGTGGATTAGTTTTTGATAAAGTAGAAATTAATATTTTAGCAGTCCCAGAAACTCTTCCAGGCCCTTGAACTGAAGATGGGTTCACAGAGACAAACTCAAAATTTTTTTTAAAATTAAAAGCTTCTTTTTCAGCTAAAAATTTTGACTCCTCATATTTGCTCAAATAATAGCCCCTGTGAGTTGAGGATTCATTTCCGATACTGCCCAAATCTTCACCAAGCGTTACTGCAGAAGATGTGTAAACAAATTTAGAAATTTCTAATTGATTACCTAAATTTAAAATATTTTTTGTTCCATCAATATTTGCATCAAACATATGTTGTGGATTTTTTGAGCACATTTTATTTACTCCTGCAACATGAAATATTGCGTCAATATCTATATTTTCAAATTGATCTATAAGATTTGAAGTCAAAATATTTCCACTAATAACTGATACTCCTTTAGACTCTAAAATTTTTTTATTCTCATCAGACCTACTTAATCCGTAAACATTGTGGCCATTTTCAATTAGTTTTTTAAGTAGCGGCTTACCAACAACTCCAGTTGAGCCAGTAATAAATATATTTTTATATTTCATTTTGATTGTTTCAAATAATTTGATAAGTACTGATATCCAGAAACATAAGAAAATATAAGAGCGCTTAGAACAAACAAATCTGCAATGCTAAAACTTAGGATACTTATTGAAAAATCCATCATTACAAATCCTATTGCCCAGAACTGAAAGCTTGCTTTAGCTTTTCCAAATTTACTTGGAGGAATCATTATCCCATCATTGCCAGCTAAGCCTCTCAGTCCAGTTATAACGAATTCTCTGGTAATCAATAGCGTTGTAATCCAAATGCTTACTCTGTCTATATAAGTAAAGCCTATAAAAATAAATGTAATAAATATCTTATCCGCGATAGTATCAAGGAATGCACCCATTTTTGAAGTTATATTCCACTTTCTAGCAAGACGGCCATCAAAAAAATCTGTCCATGCAGCTATAAATGCGATTATTGCTGGGATTAACATCAGTCCTTCACTAGAACCATCTAGAAGTAATAGATATAAGATGACTGGCGAAGAAAAAATTCTAAAAAGTGCTAATACATCTGGTATATACTGCTTCATTAAATCACATCAATTATTCTTCGCTCAGAAGCTGCTTTCACAGCAGATTCTCTATTATTTAAAAATGTTTCAATAATATCTACAGAATCTTCTATCAAAAATTCAACTTCTTCTTCTTCATTATTATAAAACCTAGATAAAACGAAATCTGCGGGGTTAACTTCTTTAGGCGGTCTACCAACTCCAACTTTTAATCTAAAATAATCATTAGATTTCAAGTAAGAATTTATAGACTTAATTCCATTGTGTCCACCATCAGAACTTCCACTTTTTAAACGTAATCTACCAAAACCGAGATCTATATCATCGTGAATCACTAATATATTTGTGGCGTCAACATTATTGTATTTAAAGTATGCTTTAAGAGCCTCTCCAGAGTTATTCATGGAAACCATTGGAAAGATGATATCTACATCTGAATTTTCAAAAGATAGTTGACCTGTCTTAAAACTGCCTGATTTGTCTAATTTCACTTCTATAGAATTTTTAATACAGAACTTTTCTAGAATATCCGCACCAATATTGTGTCTTGTTTTTAAGTATTTTGATTGAGGATTCCAGAGACCAACTAAGAGAGTTTTATTATTCTCCAGATTCATCTGAGGACTCTTCCTCAACAGCTTCTTCAGAAGATTCACCTTCGGCTCCCTCTTCGCCTTCTTCACCCTCTTCGCCTTCAAGACCTTCAATGTCTTCTTCCTCTTCAATTGCAGCTCTTGGAAGCGTTATGGTTACCAAAATTGATTCATCGTCCTCTGACGCTAGTTCTACTCCATCTGGTAACTCAACATCATTGGCAGTTGCATTTTCTCCAACATTTAATTCTGAAATATCTAAATCTAATGAAGAAGGGATGTTTGTTGGCAACGTTGAAATAGATATCGTTGCATTGACGGTTTGTACTAATCCACCTTCTTCTTTTACTCCAATAGGTGTGCCAATAAAATTAATCTGAACATCTGCTTCAACTGTTTTTGTAAGATCAATTTGAATGAGATCTACATGCAAAAATTCATTTTTATAGGGATGTTTTTGAATCTCTCTTGCTAAAGCTGTATATTTCTTTTTTCCAACTTCCAAATTTAAAATTGTGTTTTCTCCAGTTTCACTTCTAAGTGCGTTATTAAATTCTCTTGCATCTATAACTACAGAAACTGGATCCATACCCATGCCATAAATGACTGCTGGTAATGAACCACCATTTCTTAATCTTCTTGATTCAGCAGATCCAATGCTATCTCTTAAACTTGCTTTTAAGTTTGCTTCCATATTTATCCTTACGAATTATATAGAGTAATAAATTTTATTTGCTACTCAAAGCAGTATTTATGCTTTTTCAGTAGCCTTTCTAGCTGAAATCACGGCAAAAAATAGGGTTATTGCAGCAAAAATGCCAGCTGCTAAGTAACCCCTAAATAAAACATCAATTACCCATCCTTCAACCATGACAGATCTCATAGACTCAATAACATACGTAGTTGGGTTGTAAGCGGCGGCTGTTTCTAACCATCCTTTAAGTGCTTCTCTTGGTACAAATGTTGGAGCAAGAAAGATAGCTGGAAAGAATAAAAAAGTGGCTGCTTGTGCACCTTGAGATGAACCTGATTTAACTCCCGCAGCAACTGAGTATCCTGCAAACCCCATACCCCAAATGAATGCAAGAGATAATACGATCAAAAACCCTACTGTACCAACTGCGGGATCTGCACCAATAATTTTTCCAATTAGCATTATGAGGCTAGCTTGAAGCAATACCCTAATAGCACCAACAATCATTGGAGCTAAAATTATTGCCCATCTTGATATCGGCATGCTTTGATAACGTTTGAAAACACCAGATTCAATATCTTCAACAAGATAGATTCCTGATGCTGCTCCACTCAAAGAAGCAGAAACTATAGAAACTGGCAGTATAAAGTTAACAAAATTTCCATTAGCAAAATCAAAAGGTGTTCCACTTGCTGTTCCTCCAAAAACACCTCCCAATGCACCATCATAGACAAACAAAAAAAAGGCAGATATGAATATATTTGGTAGTTCAGCCAAAGGTCTTCTCAAAACCCTCAAAATAAGTCTTTTAGTTAGTATTCCCAATTGAATGAATAATGATGGTTTGGTAATCATTTTTGGTTCTCTCTAATTAATTCTTCAGATTTTGTTGAAGTTTCAGAACCTTCAAGACGATACCCGGTAACTTTTAAAAATACATCATCAAGAGTTGGTTTGCTTGCAGAAACAGCTTCAATTTCAATATTATTTGCTGTTAATTCATTAACAAAACTTGGTATCTTTCCAGCTCCATCCTGAACGGTAATACGAAGATCATTTCCCTCTTGCTTACTGTCAGTAAGTATTTTTTTTGCGTTTTCTAAGTCTAATTTATTCGAGAATGAAAATGTGATGACATCGCCGCCTATACTTGCTTTAAGTTGATCTGAAGTTCCCTCTGCAACTACTAAACCTTCATCAATAATTGCAATCCTATCTGCTAATTCATCAGCCTCTTCTAAGTACTGTGTTGTTAAAATTACAGTAACGCCTCTGTCTCTTAAGCGTTTTATTTCATCCCATAAAACCCTTCTGGAACCTGGATCTAAACCTGTCGTGGGTTCATCAAGAAATAATATTTCAGGAGAGTTGACAAGGCTTAAACCCAAATCTAAACGTCTTTTCATTCCTCCTGAATATGTTTTAACTCTTCTATCGGCTGCTTCAGTTAATCCAACTAACTCTAAAAGCTCATTGGTCCTAGTTTCAGAATCTTTTGTTGAATAACCCCAAAGTCTCGCTGTAGAAAAAAATAATTCTCGTCCTGTAAGAATATTATCTATACCAGTATCCTGAAGTGCTACTCCTATTTTTTCTCTTACTGATTTATCTTCTGTTGCTACATCTGAGCCAAGGATTGTTGCTTCACCGTCAGTAATTCTTAGTAGGGTTGTAAGCATCAAAATTGTTGTAGATTTACCAGCACCATTAGGTCCAAGCAGTCCAAATATCTCTCCTTTTTCAACAGAAAAACTTACATCTTTTACAGCCTCTACTGTGTCTTTTTTTGTCTTAAATGTTTTCTTAATATTTTTAACTTCTACTGCTAACATAATGTACCTATAAGCTGAAATCTATTTGATACTAATGTTATCAGAAATTAACTGGCCTCGTAGCTCAGGGGATAGAGCACAGGTTTCCTAAACCTGGTGTCGCAGGTTCGAATCCTGCCGAGGCCGCAATGAAATTAGAAACGATCCTTTAATTCATCATGTATATTTGAAAAAACTATATTTTTAAACTCATCATGGATTTCAGAATTAGATGCTACTAATAAATTTGACTTTGTAGAAGGAAAATTATCAGATTCATCTACTACTTTACCACCCGCTTCTTCCAAGATTAAGCTTGCACCTAATGTGTCCCATGGCTTCATAAAAAATTCAAAATAAGCATCAAATTTATTATCTGCAATCCAGCAAACATCTAATGCTGCACTTCCAAATCTTCTTATTCCACCACAAGATTTTAATACAGCCTCAAAAGTTGGGATATATTGATCAGAGTGGTGGACTCTGTCATATGGAAAACCCGTTGCAACAATTGCTTTCTGCATGGAAGTACTTTTTAAAATCTCCAGTTTTTCGCTATTTTTAAATGCACCACTACCTTTATATCCCTCATATAAAATCTCATTGTAGATATCAAAAACATAAGCTTGTGTAGGTGAACTATCTTCTATAAGCATTAATGTAATCGCAACTTGGGGTATATTATTTGCATAATTTACAGTCCCATCTAGCGGATCAATTACCCAAAATCTGCCTGCTTTTGGATTAACTGTTTCTGACTCTTCAGAGATTATTCCATCATTTGGAAATTCTTTTTTAATAGCATTTATAAGTATTTCTTCTGATCTTAAGTCGGCTTCCGTGACCAAGTCTACTTCATGTTTTTTTGAAAATACCTTTACGTCTTCTCGTAGGTCTTTGATCGTAGATGCAGATTCGTAAACTGCGTTTTTTAATAAATGAATATCAAAAGCTTTATTCATATTTTATACAGAGTGTTGCTGTCCAGAATTAATAAAGTCTTGAGCATATATACCTGCCCTTGAGATTGACTTAAGCTCAAGCCAAGTAAATGGGTTTTCTGAAGTATTTTTCACATAATCAAAAAATATTTGAAGAGACTCTTTATGTCCTTTGCCTGATGAAAATACTTTACTTTTATCTTGATTGTTTTCTAAATATCTCAATAACTGAAAGTCCTCAATTATGTATGAATTTCCTCCACCATGAATTTCTATTCTCTCCTTTGCAAGGCTTTGGTTTGTTTCAGAAAAATATTGAATTGCAGCATGAGAGCCATTTGCAAAGTTAACACTAATAAATACTTGGTTTACATTGGCTTCACTGTTGTCTTTATTAATTGGGGCTGAAGATGCAACACTTTGTGGAAGAGAATCAAACAAATAGCAAGCTAAATCAATTGCGTGAATGGCTTCACCAACAATTCTTCCACCACCTATCTCTTTCATGTTTGTCCAATGATCTTTATCTAAAGGAGGAACGCTAAATCTAAAAGTTATACTATTTGCAGCTTTAGCGTTGAGCTTTTGTTTTACAAATTGTGTAGCGTCTGCAAATCTTCTATTAAATCCTACAAACAGCTTTGGATTCTCAGAGTTATAGATTGCTTCTTCAATTTCAATTAATGACTCTTCAGTCAACGCTAAAGGCTTTTCTACATAGATTGCCTTTCCTTTATTAAGAGCTTTGATTACAAGTTCACTGTGGTTGAAGTGTGGAGTCAAAATTAAAACTGCATCAATTTCTTCAGAATTAAGTATTTCCTCTTCTGTAGGATATTTGTTTTTTATTTTAAAATTTGTTGCAAGAGATTTTGAACTAAGACCTGTTGACGATGCAATTCCTAAGATTTGACAATCTTTTTTTAACTCTTTTAAGATTGGTAAAATTGTCGTTGAAGCAAAATTGCCAGCACCTAGAATTCCCAAATTAACTTTTTCAGTTTTAGGTTCAAGCTCGACAGTCCTCTGAAGGTCTATTTTAGGTTCTGACTTATTGTCATATCTCAAAACAATTGAAAGTGGCTTATCTTCTCCAGAAAATTTTTTATATATAGAAGGCGCGTTTTCAAATGAAACCTCCTCAGTAACTAAATCTAACAAGTGAATTTGATTTTGTGACAGTAGTTTAATAAAGGCCTCGAAATTTCTATTCTCAGTCCACCTAACATACTCAATTGGATAATCTTTTCCAAGAATTTCATATTGCTTATCATATCTACCTGGACCGTAAGACTTTGAAACAACAAGCTCTAGTTCTTTATAATAAAAATCATTTCTTGAAATATTTAATGGTATATCTCCAACAACTACAATCTTTGCTTTGTTTCTTGCAATTTTAGTAGCAACCTCTATTGGTTCATTACTAGATGTTGCTGCAGTGATAATTACAGAATCTACATTTGTCATATTTGCTTCTTCAACAGAAGTGTAAAAATTTGCACTCAGATCAGTTCTTTTTGTATCCGGATCAATACCAATAACCTCAGATCCTTGTGCTTCAGCTAAACGGCAAACTAATTGCCCAATAATTCCTAGACCAATTACAACTACTTTTGATCCAAGTGAAGTTTCTGAAAGTCTCAATCCATGTAGAGCGATGCTACCAAGTACTGTAAAAGAAGCTTCTTTAATATCTGTATTATCTGGAATTCGAGTACAAAGGTTTTGATTTACGACAACATATTCAGCATGATTTCCATTTGAAACTACTCTATCTCCAGTATGGAAATCGCTTACACCTTTTCCAGTCTGCACAACTTCGCCTGAAGAGCTGTAGCCTAACTGAAGAGGTAATATATTTTTTGGGAATACCGCATTCCAGACTGCTTTAATTCCATCGTCTTTTAATAGCTTTAAGCCTTTTTCTATATTTGAAGAATTTTGAAGCTTTTCACTTACTCCTGTATTTGCAAATTCGATAGCTGCTAGTTCTGTACCAGAAGAGACAACAGAATAATGGTTTTTAATCAGCACTTCTCCCGGACCAGGTTTTGGAATTGGTGTATCCAAAAGAATTGGATCTGGATTATTCTTCTCAACTACTAATTGTTTCATTTGTTTCCTGCTTATTAATGATAACTAATTTACTTCTGAAATTAAGGGAGAGGTTAAATTTATAATCTCTCCTTCAGCTGTCTTAATTCTTAATGAACCATTTTCATTAATGTCTTCTGCCCAACCTCTTCCTTCCGGATATTCGACAATCTTTCCAAGTGTTTGCAGTTTTGCTTTATAACGTTCTAATGAAAAACTATTTTTTGTTATAGACTCATATACTTTTTCAGCCCACTTAATTGCATTATCTTTAATTAACTCCTCTTCCTGAGCTTCAGTAAAAAGTGCACCAGCATTAGGTACCTCAGGACTTTTCCAAAAGTAATTAACACCTATACCGATACAAATTTTTTCCTCAACACGTTCAACTAAAACACCCCCAATTTTTAAATCATTAACTATTAAGTCATTGGGCCATTTTAAAAATATTGGTGACTCTGAAAGCACTTCTGTGAAACACAATCCAGAAAGTAATGGTATTAAAGTTTCATCTAACTTACTGTCGTTTTTGTTAAAAGCAAGAGAACAAGCTAATGATTGGTCAGCATTTAACCAGCTTCTGTTTGAAGTACCTTTCCCTTTTTCCTGGTGAAAGCTGATTACAAGTATTGGTTCACTGTTTAGTTCTTCTAATGCAAATTCTTGTGTATTGTATATGGAATCAAAAAAAAAGGCCTTCATAGTGTTACTTCTTTACATATATATGGGTCAAATACATACATTAACAATAAACAAGAAAGATGGGCATGTCAGACGAAAATTTAGCTGAAATTCGCAATGAAAAAGCTAAAAAAATTCAACATCCTAAAGGAAAATTAACAGCTTATGAAAGGCTTAATTTACTTTTAGATGAGGGGTCTTTTAGCGAAATTGATCAGCATGTAGCATCAGATGAAAACCCTGAGGGTGAAGCTGTTATCACAGGAACTGGCACAATACATGGAAGACCAGTTTTTGTATTTAGTGAAGATTTTTCTGTAATGGGAGGAAGCCTTGGTGAAGTAGTTGCCAAAAAAATTCTAAAGATTATGGACCATGCTCTAGAAGCTAGAGCTCCAATTATTGGAATTAAAGATTCGGGTGGTGCAAGAATTCAAGAAGGAATTTCATCGCTCTTTGGCTATGCTCAAATATTTAAAAAAAATGTAGAAGCCTCAGGCAAAGTTCCACAAATTTCTGTTGTAGTTGGACCGTCTGCAGGAGGAGCTGTATATAGTCCTGCTTTAACAGACTTTATTTTTCAAGTAAAAGACATAGGACAATTATATGTGACCGGTCCAGCAGTAGTAAAAACTGTAACAGGTGAAGATGTAACATTTGAAGAACTGGGTGGTGTTGAAGCTCATGGAACAAAATCTGGAGTTACTCATCAAGTGTGTGAGACTGAAGAACAAGCTTTTGAAGAAATTAGATACCTTATGAGCTTTCTTCCTCAGTCTTCTTCTCAAAAACCTCCTATGTTTATAACTGAAGATGAACCATCACGAGTTATTGAGTCACTCGACAGTTTTATACCTGAAAACAGAAATCAGCCTTATGATATGGAAAAAATAATTTTGGATATTGTTGATGATGGTGAACATTATCCCATACAAAGTAATTACGCTACAAACATTATTACTTCGTTTACAAGAATAAATGGAAATACAACAGGCATAGTTGCTAACCAACCAATGGAGCTTGCAGGAGTATTAGATATTAAAGCCTCAGAAAAAGCCGCAAGGTTTGTAAGGTTTTGTGATGCCTTTAATATACCTATTTTGACACTAGTTGATGTTCCTGGATTTTTGCCCGGAGTTGAGCAAGAACATAGTGGAATAATTAGAAGTGGTGCAAAGCTTTTGTATGCTTACTCTGAGGCGACTGTTCCGAGAGTTTGTGTAGTAATTAGAAAAGCATATGGAGGAGCATATATTGTAATGGATTCAATTGGACTTGGTGCTGACAAGCTTTTTGCATGGCCGAGTGGTGAAATTGCAGTAATGGGGGCCGAAGGTGCTGTAGATATTATTAACAGAAGAGAGTTAGCTGAAGCAGAGGATAGAGACTCCTATAAAGAAAAACTTGTTGAGGAGTATAATAAAAAATTTAGTAATCCTGATATTGCTGCTCAACTTGGATTAATTGATAATATTATTAAACCAAGTGAGACAAGAAAAGTTATTGTTGACTCATTTAAAGATTTAGTAAATAAGGGAGAGTTGGGAGATAAGCATGGAAACATACCCCTCTAAAAATATTGCAATATCTTGGGTTGAAAAAGGAAGCTTGGCAAGAAACCTATTTCTTTCACTTGGTTTTGCAATCATTACAGCTTTAAGCGCACAAATACGAATAGTAATTCCAATATCACCAGTCCCAATAACTGGACAAACATTTGTAGTTTTATTGGCTGGTCTTGTTTTAGGAAGCACTTTTGGCGCAATAAGCATGTTGATGTATTTATTTATAGGAATGTCAGGTCTTCCATTCTTTTCTGCAGGTGTAGCCGGTTTAGCAATTCTTAAGAGTCCAACTATCGGATATATCGTTGGATTTTTTCTTGCTGCATATGCAATAGGACAGTTTGCGAATAGACCTATTACTGGAATTCTACTTGGTTCGTTAATTATTTATTCGTGTGGAGTAGCTGGGTTAATTTTAATTTTGAATACATCATTACAAAATGCAATCACAATTGGAGTTATTCCATTCTTGATTGGTGACTTTATAAAATCATTTTTAGCAATAGCTCTTGCATATAAATTGAAGTAACAATGTCACAACAAAGAATCCTTATTGCAAACCGTGGTGAAATTGCTTTACGTATAATTCGCTCAGCAAAAGAAATGGATATGTACACAATTGCTGTTTATTCGGATGCGGATGAAGATGCCCTTCATGTCAAAAGAGCAGACGAAGCTTATTATCTTGGTGGTTCTCTTCCTGCAGAAAGCTATAGAAATTTAAAAAAACTAGTGAAAGCAGCCACAGACACAAAAGCTGATTTAGTTCATCCAGGTTATGGATTTCTAGCTGAAAATGCAGACTTTGCGAAAGCTATTCAAAAAAAAGGGATTGTCTGGATAGGACCAAGTCCTGAAACAATTAGATCAATGGGAGACAAGATTGAATCAAGAAAGCTTGTTTCAAAATTAGGTTTAAATCCCGTACCGGGTCAACTTAAGCCATCAAGACTAAGACGTGAAGCTATAAAAGATGCTGAAAGCTTCGGGTATCCAGTTGCTTTAAAGGCCGCACATGGTGGTGGTGGAAAAGGTTTAAGGATTGTTCATAATGAAGCAGAACTAATCGAAAATTTTGAGATAGTAAAAAGAGAAAGTGAAGCATATTTTGGTTCAGACCAGATTTATGTTGAGAAATTTATAAAACCAGCTCGTCACATTGAAACACAAATTCTTTCAGATAAATACGGAAATACACTTTATTTGGGTGAGAGGGACTGTTCACTACAAAGAAGAAACCAAAAATTAATTGAAGAAAGTCCACCTGAATGGCTCTCAGAATACGGAAGAGAAAGACTCAAAGAATATACTTTGAAAATTGCAAGTAGTTCTAATTATATAAATGCAGGTACAGTTGAGTTTTTAGCAGATAGTGATGAAAATTTTTACTTTTTAGAAATGAACACACGATTGCAAGTTGAACATACTGTAACAGAAATGAGATACGGTATTGATTTAGTAAAGGAGCAAATCAAAATTGCACTTGGAAACTCTCTTGAAGATTACAAGTTAGAACCTAGAGGGCACAGTATCGAATTTAGAATAAATGCTGAAGACCCGACTAATAATTTTTTACCAACCCCTGGAACAATTACTGAATACAGAGAACCGACTGGAAATGGTGTGCGTGTCGATGGATGGGCAAGAACTGGAACGCAAATAACACATTTTTATGACAATCTAATTTCGAAACTTATTGTCTGGGGGGTCTCAAGAGAAGAAGCAAGATCAAAAGGTATAAGGTGTTTAGAGGAATATATCATTGGAGGAATCCCAACTACAATAAATGTGCTCGCTGATATTTTAAAAACTAAAGAATTTATAAATAGTCAAATTCACGTGAAGTTTCTTGAAGAAAATTTTGAAATTCGTGATATTGAAGATGAAGAAATTTCGTCAGATAGGCCAAGTAAAGTAAAAATTTCTCTTGATGACAATAACAATCCAACTCTTGCTCCACAAAGACCAAAGAAAATTGGAATGGATCTGACAGGAAATATTAGAAATCCAGGATTAATTTTTGCTGAAATGCAGGGAACAATTATGGAAACTATGACGAAGCAGGGTAAAAAAGTTAAAAAAGGTGACTCCTTATTTGTTCTTGAAGCTATGAAAATGGAAAATGTAATAACTTCACCAATTGATGGTGTTATAAAAACTTACAATGTTCAAAAAGGACAACCTGTAAAAAAAGGTGATCTTTTAGTGGAAATAGAAACCAGATTCTAATGATTTTTGGTATTGGTGTTGACCAGGTTGATATAAAAAGAGTTCGATCTCTGTTAGAAAAATCGGGAAGTAAATTTGAGAATAGATGCTTTACAGTTGATGAAATTTTGTATTCAAAAAGATTTTCTGATCCAGCAAAAAGATTAAGTGCAAGATTTGCTGCAAAAGAGGCCATTATGAAATCTTTAGGAAAAGGTTGGAGACAAATTAACTGGAAAGATATCGAAATAACTGGTGGTGGTAAGCCAGAAGTAATTCTATATGGAAAAGCTAAAGAGTTAGCTAAACAAATGAATATATTTAATATTCATATTTCTTTATCTCACGAAGATGATAAGGCAATTGCTTTTGCCATATCAGAATTAGACAAATGAGTTGGGTTGCAATGTTCCCCGGACAAGGCTCTCAACAAGCCGGAATGGGTAAAGAGTTACTAGACAAATACTCAGATTTACTAATTGATGATTTTGAAGAGACCCTTGGATGGTCATTACAGGAAATTATATTAAATGGTAATCAAGAAGAGATAACAAAAACAAACATTGCGCAACCATACATTTTTGCTATTTCATATTGCTATGGCTTAGAAGTGATTGAAAAAGTTGGTTTACCTAAAGTAGGTATCGGACACTCGCTTGGTGAATACACAGCTCTATCACTTTCGGGAATTTTGAGTTATAAAGATGCACTAAAAATTATTGCTATTAGAGGTAAGGCAATGCAGAAAGCTGTAGAGGGATCAAATACAACTTTGGCTGCAGTGCTTACTTCAAATTTAGAGGCAACAATTAAGGCTGTGGAGGGTTTGATTGAACAAGGTATAGGTATAAATATTTCAAACTATAACGATGCTTCTCAAATTGTTATTGGCGGATCTCACGAAGATATTAATTATTTGAAATCAAACCCTAAAGATTTAGATGCAAAAAGAGTTATTCCACTCGATGTGTCGGGTGCATTCCATTCTCCAGTAGTCTCCTCTGCAAAAAAAGAAGTTGAGAAAGTTATTGAACAAATTGAATTAAAAGATGGTCAATTTAGTGTTTATATGAACATTGATGCAAATATCGCAGAACTTTCAACAATTAAAGAACGGTTGGTAAATCAAATAGATAGCAGTGTTATGTTTTATAACCAGATACTAAATATTGAAAAATTTGAACAACCTGAGAGTTGGTATCATATCGGACCTGGAAATGTAACTGCTGGGATGGTTAAAAAGTCTATATCTAGTAAGAGTATTAAGGTAGTTAATTCGTTAGACTCTTTAAACAATATTTAAATAGGAGAATTTTTTTGAAATCAACAATTACCGGTTGGGGTAAATGCGCACCTGATAACATCATGACAAATGATGATTTAGCAGTTTTTGTAGACACTTCCGATGAGTGGATTCAGCAAAGGACCGGAATACAGGAGAGAAGATTTTGCCATGTAAACAATTCTGATATGGCAACAGTTGCTGGTCACCATGCAATAGCGTGTGCGGGGTTAACACCAGAGGATATTGATGTTGTAATACTTGCAACTTGCACTCCTGACAGCATTGTTCCATCTGCAGCAGCTCATGTGCAGAAAAAATTAGGCGCAGTTAATGCTGCAGTATATGATGTCAATGCAGCATGTGCCGGTTTTGTTTATGCTTTGGAGCAAGGAAAAGCTTTTGTTGAAAGTGGTTTGTATAAACGAGCTTTAGTTATTGGTTCAGAGCATATTACATGGTTACTAGATTGGTCTGATAGAAACACTGCTGTTCTTTTTGGAGATGGTGCGGGAGCTGTTGTTGTAGAAGAAAGCAAAGATTCCGAAGATGGTGAAATATTTTCTTTTGTAAATGGACTAAGTTCAGATAAGTTGGACATTCTAGAGGTTCCGAACTTTGGATCAGCTATGGATAGGTTTAAAACAGATGAAGCTGCAAGAGTTAGATGGACATTCGATGGACAAGAAATTTTTAAAGGTGGAATAAGAGCCATGGCAAAAGCGTCAGATGAAGTGATTACTAAATCTGGTTTAACTAAAGAAGATGTAGATATATTAATTCCACATCAAGCAAATTTAAGAATTGTTGAAGGTCTAGAAAAAATGTTGAAATTACCTAATGCAACGACAATAAAAAAGGTTCATAAGTATGGAAACACTTCAGCAGCCTCAATACCAACAGCTTTAGTTGATGCATTAGAAGAAGGCGAAATTAAAGGTGGCGAAGTTGCTGTTTTTACAGCAGTTGGTGCTGGACTTTCTTGGGGCGCATGCGCAGTACGTTTAGGTAAGAGAACTACTCCAATCAATACTTCTGATGCTAAGCTTCCTGATTTTGATGGAAAAGCAGTTGATACGATTAGAAGAGCTATTGAGTATCAAATTCCTGACAAACTAGATCTGATATGAAAACAGCATTTGTAACAGGAGGCTCTAGGGGCATAGGAAGTGCTATTTCTTTAGCACTCGGAAAAACTTTTCATGTAGTAGTTGGTTTTGCTAACTCAGAAGACAAAGCCAATGATGTTGTTAAGGAAATTATTGCTGCTGGTGGAAGTGCAAGTACAGTTCAAATTGATATATCTGATGCTGAATCTGTAGATAATGCCTTTACAACAATAGAAAAAGAGTACAACTCTGTAGATGTTTTAATCAATAATGCGGGGATTACAAAAGACAATATATTGCCGAGAATGAAGGAAGATGAGTGGCTTGAAGTAATTCAGACAAACCTAACAGGAAGTTTTTATACATCGCAAAGAGCCATAAAGCTTATGATGAAAAATAAATGGGGAAGAATCGTATTTATATCTTCCGTAGTTGGACTCTCAGGCAACCAGGGTCAGGCAAACTATGCTGCATCAAAAGCTGGATTAATAGGGTTGGCAAAATCGATAAGTAAAGAGATGGGTTCAAGAAATATAACATCAAACGTAGTTGCCCCAGGTTATATTGAAACAGACATGACTTCTTTTTTAGATGATCAAAATAAGGAAAATATTATAGAGCAACTATCAATTAAACGCATAGGTAAGCCAGAAGATATTTCAAACGTAGTATCTTTTTTATGCAATGACGAGTCAGAATATATAACAGGACAAGTTATACCAGTAGATGGCGGTTTAACAACGTAATTAGGGAGTAATTATGGAAACAAATGAAGTTTTTGACAAAGTAAAGGGTCTTTTTGTTGAAGATCTAGGAATAGATGAATCAAAAGTCACAATGGAAGCAAAATTAGAAGAAGATTTAGAAATTGATTCATTAGGAATAGTAGAAGTAGTAATGGCTTTTGAAGATGAGTTTGACATTGAAATTGATGATGAAGAACTAGCAGATGTCTCAACTGTTGGTGAAGCTGTTATATTACTTCATTCTAAGATCTAAATCTTATCATGTCTAAAAGACGTGTAGTCATTACCGGACTAGGTACCATTAATCCTCTTGGTAATAATGTTTCTGATTCGTGGGAAAAGCTTATTAATGGAATTTCTGGTATTGATAATATAACAAGTTTTGATACCGGAGATCTTCCAGTTACTTTTGCAGGCGAGGTCAAAAATTTTGATGCAAATGAGTACATGGGCAAACAACATGCGCGTAAATTAGACAGGTCAGGTCATTTATCAATTTATGCTGCAGAACAAGCTTTATTAGATGCTGGGTTTAATCCAGAAGAACGTATGGGTTCCAATTGTGGAATTGTATTTGGAACTGGCATTGGAGGAATTGGTGCAACAGAAGATGCAGTAAGAGTTTACGATGAAAGAGGAGCATCAAGGATTAATCCTTTGGCAATAACTCAGTTAATGCCAAATTCAAGCACCGGACAAGTTGCAATTAAGTTTGGAATAGAGGGACCATCGCTAACAATTACAACTGCATGCGCTGCATCGGCAAATGCTGTTGGTGAAGCAAAAAATATGATTGAAAATGGAATTGTTGACATCGTAGTAGCTGGAGGCACAGAGTCAGGCACTACACCAATGACAATTGGAGCTTTTGCCCAAATAAGAGCACTCTCTACAAAAAATGATACACCTGCTGAAGCCTGTAGTCCTTTTGATAAAAATAGAGATGGATTTGTTATGGCTGAAGGTTCAACTGTTTTGATATTAGAGAGTGAGGAATCAGCTAAGAGTCGTGATGCTAAAATTTATGGTTACGTTGTTGGTTACGGATCTACAACTGATGCTCACCACATAACAGCTCCTGCTGAAGGTGGAGAAGGTGCGGTTCGAGCTATGGATAAAGCGTTGAAAGATGCTAGTTTATCTGTGGATGATGTTGATTATATTAATGCACATGGAACATCTACACCAGCAAATGATAAAAATGAGACTTCTGCAATAAAGACATTATTTGGTACCAAAGCTTACGAAGTTGATATTTCTTCAACAAAATCCATGACTGGACATCTACTTGGTGGTGCGGGAGCTTTTGAGTCAATGGTCTGCATACTCTCTCTTCAAAATGGTGTAATTCCTCCAACAATTAATTTAAATAATAAAGATGAGGAATGTGATTTAAACTACACTCCCAATAATGCAGTTAATAAAGATATGAATATTGCTATGTCGAATTCTTTTGGTTTTGGTGGACACAATGGAGTGCTTGTTTTTTCAAAAACCTAACTACTTGGGAAGCATTGACCCGCCGATTGAGTGAACTCCTCCATCAGCATGTATAATTTCCCCAGTTACAGCCTCTGATAAATCAGAGAGTAAAAAATTTACAACCTTTGCAACAGGTTCTGGGTTTTTAGTATCCCAACCAAGAGGAGCCCTTTGATCCCATTCTTCATTCATTTCTGAAAATCCTGGAATATTTTTTGCAGCTGTAGTTGCCAAAGGACCAGAAGCAACTGCGTTTACTCTAACCCCATCTTTTCCCATATAATATGCAAGATATCTAACAATTGATTGCAAACTAGATTTTGCAACACCTTGCCAATCATATCCTGGCCATGCCTGAGAATTATCAAAATCTAAAGCAACAATTGAAGAAGGATTGTTAAGAATTGGCTGGAAAGACGTTGCTAAAGTTTTTAAAGAAAATGCAGAAATTTCGAAACTTTTGACAGCATCTGTAATATTTGTATTTAAGAAATTTCCACCCATTGCCTCTGTTGGTGAAAATGCTATTGCGTGCAAAATGCCATCTAAAGAACCTACTTCTTTTTCGATGCTTTTTACGGCTTCATCTACTTCTGATTGGTCCTCAATGTCCATTGAATACACCTTTATGTCACCAGAAAGTCTTTTTACTGCTCTTTCAGTTATACGAAGACCTTTGCCAAAACCAGTAGTAACAACCGTAGCACCATTTTCAATAGCAATTTTTGCTGATGCATAGGCTATGCTTTTGTCTGTAAGAATTCCAGTGATGAGAAATTTTTTATCTTGTAAAATCATATTTGTCCTATAAATATTTGACCAATTAAATAGTTAATATGTATCAGGAAATAATATCTTTTATTGTTCTTCGGTTGTGAAGCTACCTGTTGCTTGCTCTTCTTTTTTTATAGAATTGCCTGTTACAACTGCTAATCCGATCTCAACTAATCCGAAAAGAAAAAATCCATTGAAATCAGTAAATACAGCAAAAGCTATCAATCCAAGACCGCCACTATATCTTATTATGTTTAGCTGCTTACCATTCTCAGCATTGCCACCAAGCAAAAAGAAAGCCATTGCAGCGAAATAAAGCGGTCCACCAATAGAACGAACAATCATCGCCTCATTCTCAGTGAGGACTGCTGTAAAATCAAATAAAAATATCCTATAAACAACCTCAGGTAAAATAAATCCGACCAAAACTAAGCCCAAGTAAATTAATGGGTCTAGTCTGTTAATTAATTTGTAATTCATAAGGGCAATTATATCTTAAAATATCAAAACTTATAATTAATTAATTTTTATTATTTCTGCTTGAGCTGCGGCAAGTTTAGCTGTTGGAATTCTAAAAGGAGAACAAGAAATATAATCAATTTGGAGTGTATTAAAGAATTTTATTGAGTTTGCTTCACCTGCATGCTCACCACATACACCTATTTTTAAATCTTTATTTGTACTTTTACCTTCACTAACTGACATCTCTACAACTCTTCCAACGGACCCTTGATCAATTGACACAAAGGGATCCTCAGAAAAAATATCATTTTCTACATATGTGTTAAGAAATTTTGAAGCATCGTCTCTTGATAGACCAAGTGTTGTCTGTGTTAAATCATTTGTTCCGAAAGAAAAGAAGTCTGCATGTTCTGCAATAGATGAAGAATTTAAAGCAGCACTTGGTAATTCAATCATTGTTCCAATTGTGAAATCAAAAGTAAAGTTCAACTCTTCTTCTAATTGACCTATTTTTTCTATTAGACAGTCCTTCATCTGACTTAATTCTTTA
>LUMT01000079.1_pt1 | contig 93779 bp, 79 predicted proteins | sample 729741 | NCBI WGS metagenome assembly LUMT01 (sample SAMN03860299, study PRJNA289734) | marine metagenome | biome: seawater column; feature: ocean; material: water; isolation source: Red Sea water column Station 192 - depth 50m | place: Saudi Arabia: Red Sea | collected 2011-10-15 | depth 50 m
ATATCTACCTCAAACATAAGGGCGCTAGTTCACAAAGAAGCCGTTGAGGGCGATAAAATTGACAGAGTATACGGCGATTTTCTTTCCGATGAAAACCAATTTGAAAAATGGATAGATGGAGTTAATTCAATTATTCATACCGCTAGGCCATCCTCCGGAAATACAGCAGGAAGGTACCGGATAGCGAGAAGAACTAGGAAAGCGAATATTTCAATGGTCTCCGCCGTCAAAGAGGCAAAGATTCCCTCTACGATACTAATGCATGGATCCCTATCATATGGAAATAGAGGAGAGGAACTTGTGCAGACGGATTCAATTCTGAATCCCGTAGGCTATGCCGAGGCCTACTCCATCGGAGAAAGGCCTTGGGTGGATTACCTTTACTCTGGAGGTGGAGTAAAGGTTGTCAGGGCACCTTGGGTACTGGGACCCGGATCTTGGTTCGAAATGTTATACTGCGAGGAAAAAATTCCCGTGTTTGGAGATGGCAGTCAGTGGATGTCACTGGTCTCTGTTGAATCTCTGGCCGATTTCACATGGTCGGTTCTGAGTGATGAACCCGGAGTGTATCATCCCCAACTTCTGTACAGGTGCCGTCAATCCGATTTCGCCAAGATAGTCAGTGAAATTAGAGGGGTTGCCATATCGGTTGTCAGCCGTTCTCGTTTAACAAGAAAATATGGGAAGATGGCCACTGACTCGATATGCTCTAGCATGAGGTTGGATGATGGTAATGGAATGTCCAGCGAATCGGACTCTTCCCAGGAGAAACTCGTGAACTACTTAGAATCCATGTTGGGGTTCTCGAATACATAGAGGCTGTATTCTCCAAAATTCCAGAATGGAGTCCACTGCAAAAAATAGTCAATCCCACGCAAGAGCCGACTTCTTATTGACCCTTTAGGAGCCCAGTGCTTCCTGTACCAGGCTGGGTGTAAGATGCAGTACCCTCTTCGCTCTACGAGATCTAGATACGGCTGGAAGCTTCTCCTAATCTCTCGTGCGGAAAAACAGCGTGAAGGAAGGCTTCTTGTCGGGCTGTAACCAGTCCAAATTTCACCCAGCCGTGCTAATGATTTTCGAGGCCTCAGAAGCAGAGCATTCCATAGAATATCGAAAATGTACCACCGGTTTACGAAGGTCAGAATAGCTACGCCGCCTGGTTCTAGGACCTGGGAGATACCCGCTGCCACCTTTTTCAAATCCTTGGAGGTGTTAAGAGCGCCGAAGTAGACAAATACAGTATCTACGCCTCTTTCCCCGATTACACTCGCAATATCCTCAGCAGATCCGATGTGGGGGACTACCTTCGAATCATTCCTCTTCAGCGCCTTACCTTTGACAATTTCATGGAACTCGGGTGAAATATCGACACCATGAACTATCTCAGTTTCCTCTCTATCCGCGAACCAAGTCATATCCAGGCCTGGACCATATCCTATTTCGAGCAACTTTCTAGGCTTGAATGAAAGCGTAATTTCCCTGAAATCATCCCTTAACCACATTAGCACATGATTCTCTTCCGCTCTTTGTTCGAATGTGCTGGCTTCCTCATTGTAATACTCAGCAACAACCTCATCGTAGTCCTCTCTCATGCGTTGACACCTCCATAGCTATCTCTACTATTCTCGCTTCAATCCTAGACCTGTGTTCGTTTTCATGGCCAATGCAACGTAGTTTGTCATAGACAGACTCGAGAGAGGAAGACTCCTTTTTGCATTCGGATATTCTGCGCCTGGCCTCCCATTTCTCGGCAAGAATTCCAACCATCGGTAAGCGCATAGCACCCCACCATAGCGGAAACTCGCCAATAGCCTCGGTGAGTTCGATTGGAGGGGAGAGATTAGCATTCGGTAGATGCCCTAGAAACCATGGATTCTGAGAAATCATCTCTTCAAAAATTTCCCTCCCTTTCACCGGTCTCATCATCGCGAGTTCCCTGGCTGCATAGACAGAAGGTCGCAGCTTCAGATTTCTACGGTCCAGCACCATATTTGGGCAAATCCTCGTTTTCACCCTCGCATTGTGCTCGAGATACACCGCAAGCGCCCTCACTCTCCACACGTAATCAGCCTTCGTCACAATAAGGAGGTCCAAGTCCGCTCCTTCGATGCTTGATCCAGATGCTAGGGACCCAGTTATCGCGACTCCCAAGATAGCGCTCGTTTCACACAACTTTGAAACAACAGGCAAGCCTTCTTTGAGATGCCGATTAGCATTAGCTGTCCCTTTTTCGTAGTCTAAACCAGGGTATTCCTTTCCTGTGAGGTACCACCTTCCCGCCCTTTGCTCGAACTCGTCGATACCACCTAGCACCGCAGATACTTCTTCGATTGTGCTCTTCTTAGTGAGATACCTCAAGACCTCACTGGATTTCAATCCCCGATCGAAGACTGCCGCCCACGACAGAACATCGATAATTTCAGTCTTCATTAACAAGCCCCACCTTTACCAGATATCTTGTACCTTCGGGGACGAGGAACTCCTGCATGCAACCCTTTCCATTGCAGATCAGTGAGGCATTCCCCCCCTTCCCGAAGATCATATCCATGGCCTCTTTTCCGTTACTTGATTGGTCCTTCAGATCGATAATCTCTATGATACTCCAATCATCAGGTGCTGAGACATTCACGCCCCCAGAGGCAAGGAAGACGTCCCCCTCGTGTCCACTGCTCCAGTCAACATGTAGCATTGATGCAGCTCGGTGATAATCGCCCCTGGTGCTATTTGTCGACCAGAGAGTCGCATAAACAACTTCTCTCGATGAACTGGCGATTGGGTCGACTGGCGCTCCAAGAATGTACAGGGGCTCAGATTCCCACTCAAACCTAGATACCTTCCCCCCTATGATTACATGGGTTGCATCGACGACTTCTATCGAATCGTGAATAGGATCATCAGAAGGGCCGAAACGATATGTCGGGACCCCAAATCTGACGCCCAGAGTTATGTCAAATCCGGCTAGAACAATAGCATCAGCTGGCAGATGATTTCCTATCTCGACAAATTCATCCAAGTAGCGCTCTCTGTATTGAATGACACTAAGATCATGATCCCTGTTTTCGAGGGAATCCATTACAACTGATGTGACTTGATGTGACAGCAACAACATTACTAGGAAAGAACCCGCGATTTCAGTATTGATTCTCACTTCGTCTGATAAGGACTCAAGATTCTGGAAAGCCCAATTGCAAGTTAGGCAAATCAAAACAGAAAGCCAAGGCAAATGATATCTCGGATATCCAAAATCAAGTACAACCGTGAAAATAACCATGCTGGGAAGCGCTATTGATGCCATTACCGGAAATCTTCGGAGCGTATCCTGTCTAATCCAGAGCCAGCTTACTGTGAGTAAGCACACCAACAGTGTAAAGCCGATTTCGGCAGATATGTCGGCGATCGCCATTGCTAAGCCGTAGTTTCCGACCTCATCAGTCATGCTATTCACAACTCCCAAGGCCTGGGGCTCAAAACTGGCGAATGGACTCCCGTGGTCAATCATATCCGAGACCAAAAAAGGCAGTTGAAACAAAATCCATGAACCTAAAAAAACAGGAATTGCATTCCTGTCCCGATGCATTGCCCAGATACAAATCGGCAGCGAGATTCCTAGGTATAGGTATGGATATTTTACTGCGCCTACTAACGATGCGACCATGCCCAGTCCGATATAGTCTACCCTGTTCAGAACGTCATAGTTCAACACATCCAGAGCGATTCTGAAGACCATCACCAATCCTCCTGTGGCCAAAGCTTCTAGATACGCGGTTCGCCCGAATAATAGCATGGTTGGAAGGGCCAGAACCACCGCGGTCGCAGTTACGCCCCCAAGGGCCCCATTGCCTCTTTCTGCCAGGGCTTGAATTTGCCAGCCGCAAGCGACTAGACATGCAATCGGCACGAAATTTGCCTCGTACCTACTTCCTGTCAACCCAATCTCAATCGCGAGCAATCCAGACATTATTTTAGGTCGGAACGAGAAGTCCATATCCTGATGGAATGGCTCCCAGCTCCATCTACCCAGGTATCTGTTTGCAGTTTGCAGGTGGTCGGCCTGATCCCACTGCATTGGACTGGACCAAAGCGGATCAATCCAACCCAAAATCATCGCAAAAGCCGGCACGAATAACCACCTAAAGTCTCTCTTCGAAAAAAACGAATCCTTGAGAATGATTGTGACCAGTACGAGAATTAGCCCCGTCGACGCGATAATTGGGGGCCAGACATCCCACCCTAACTCTCCAAAAGATGCCACCAACCAACCGGAGAGTAGAATTACTGGTAACCAACTCTTTGCCAGCCTTTCACCTGCTGTGCCACTAATGCCTAGTGTACGCATTACCGTGACTAGTTGACACCAAACACGCCTCTGCATGCATTCACGTGGGCACTATGGCAATTAATCACTGTAATCGAGAGTCTAGACTGTGTGTCACTCTAGGAAGGAGGAAAATTCCGGGAGACTCTTTCTCGTCAAATCGGGGACCTTTGCAGTTTCGGAAGGATAGCCCACTGGCATCAGTAACATCGCATGCTCATGGTCTGGTCTATCGAGAATATCGCGGAGAAATCCCATCGGAGATGGAGTGTGAGGAAGCGTCACAAGCCCCATGTTGTGAACCGATGATATGAACAGGCCAGCGGCAATACCACATGACTCTTGGGAGTAATATGTGGGAGCCATCCCCTCCTTCCTTTCTCTCTTTGCTTGCCTGAAAAGAACAACAACCCAAGGTGCATCTGTGATGTGGCTCTTGACATGGTCTGTTCCTAGAGGGGCTAGCACCTCCTCCCACTCATCAGGAACTCTTTCTCGATAGAATAGTCTCTCTTCTTTCTCGGCCGCCTCTCTGATTCTAGCCTTCATCTCACTATTCGAGATCGCCACGAAGGTCCAGGGCTGGAGGTGAGCCCCAGAAGGAGCGGTACCGGCAGTCCTGATTGCTAACTCTATCAACTCACGAGGGACTTTCTTTTTCGAGAAGTGACGGGTGGTTCTCCTTGAATTCATTTGGCTGTAGAAAGCCTTCGCTCTTCGAAGCATCTCCTCACGTTCTATCTCGGAGAAATCAAGGGGGACAAAACCTCCACTCCCGCCGCCAGTCATGTATTCCCTGAGTCGCGTCTTATCATAATGGCTGCCATGGCAGTAGATGCCAAAACTAAGGTAATCGTAAAACCTGGAAGCGAGCTGTCCTCGTCTTGGCAGTATGTCTCGGATCCTCCCCACGTGCCATTGTCGAACCAGCAGTCTGACCAGACCCTCCAGCCAAAGCCAACATCTGGTATATGCGACTCTGAACCGTTCTCAAACTCGATTATGAATTTCCAGTTGAGGTATGAGTAACCAGGCTCCGTATCAAGATGAGAGACGAATAAACCATCGTCTCCTCTATCCATATGTGTCTCTTGGGGAGGGTAACAGATTCCAGAGTTGATGCAAACCTGGGTTATCCACCTGATGTTTGAGATATTCGAATCATCATCCATCAGCAAAATCACGCTGTAATCAGTAGAATCAGAAGTACCGTTACTCGTTCGCAATACCTCATCGTAGTGCAAGGTCTCGATACTCGTACCCTCTAAAGAAATCGACTCGTTTACGCCTCCTTGGGATGCGCTAACCGGAAAGGTTACCAGACAGACTACTAGAAGCGCCCGCAACCTTCGCATGGATTTCCGTGTGTCTCATTGCAAATGAATGCTGACCACTCAGACTTCAAGATTCCAGAGGTCATCTCCAACCCAGTGTATAGTGGATATCGCCTTCCCCTTGGTCATCGACATCATCTCCTCTCCATCTACGATTGCAGTTCCAGTTGCAATGGGCTCTCCTGTCTCTTGATCCCTTATCCAAACGAAGTCTCCTTCTCCTAGAGAGGGGTCGGCTATGTGGATTCCCGCTCCCATGCAGTCTGCTCCGTTCCTGAGGAATGGAATTGCTCCCTCGTCTACTGCAACCCAAGACCTCTCGACATTCCATGCAGCGACCCCCTTCAGAGTAGGGTACCAACCCATCTTACCGCATACCTCAATTCGCATAGCTAGGGGAATCCTGTCAACCAGTATCAGGTCTGTCTCCTGATAGTGGGCCTGTTCTAAGAATCCCGAAAGGTCCACTTCTTCTCCCAGCCAATCGCCGATCTCCTCGGCAACCCCACGAATCTGTTTGAGCCTGACAGGGGTCCTCCTCCTGAGCCTCTTGTCGACCATAGTTGTTCGTGTGCAGGTAAGCGGAAGAACATGCCGAGCGCACACTTGAAGCGCAGCGCCCTTAGCGGAGTAAGATGCTGGCTATCTGCCTGGACCTTGAGGGAGTGCTTATTCCTGAGATATGGATCAATGTGGCAGAAAGGACGGGAATTAGCGCACTAACCAGAACGACCAGGGATGAGCCAGACTACGACCGTCTGATGAGTTACAGACTCGGAATTCTGGACCAGAACGATATCAAGATGGGCGACATAACATCAACGATTGAATCGATGGATCCTATGGAGGGGGCGATGGAGTTCCTCGCCTCTCTGGAGTCTCGGTGGCCCACTCTTATCCTGTCTGATACCTTCTCCCAGTTCGCGAAGCCGATGATGAAAAAATTAGGTAACCCAACACTTCTCTGTCATACTCTAGTGATAGACGAAACTGGTAGGATAGAGGACTGGGAGATCAGGTACGATGACCACAAGAGAAAGACAGTCGAATCGCTAATCGAGATGAATTACCAAGTAATCGCCGCAGGCGACTCATACAATGACACTTCTATGCTATCGGCTGCAAGTGCGGGAATCCTCTTTAGACCCCCAGAAAACGTCATTCAGGAGTTTCCTCAATTCCCTGTCGCAATGGATTACTCGGAACTGACTGATGCGATAGAGTCGGCTGCGACAGACCTAGGCGAGCTATGGAATTAGCCGTTTTCGGCTCCAATCGTTTGAAATAAGGCTGGTAGGTCGGCGAGACGCATGGCGAAGTGGCATGGCATCTCTCGTAGGAAGCCTACAGGTGGACGCTTGAAGCGTCCGAACAGGTACAGGGGCAAGAGGAGGACGGAGGTCGCTAGCGAGGAGCAACTAGCATACGTCGGAGAGGCCGATGCTCGCAAGAATTACCGAAAGAGATCCGGTTCACAGACCGTTCGAACACTCTCGGTCAATCAGGTAAACGTCAACATGAAGGGAGGCAAGACCGTGAGGGCCACGGTCAAGAATGTGGTCGGTAACGATGCAGATCCAAACTACATCAGGAGGAACATCGTGACCAAGGGAGCCGTTCTGGATACTGACCAAGGCCTAGTCAAAGTAACTAGCAGGCCGGGTATGCACGGTGTAGTCAGCGGTGTCCTAGTGGAAGAATGATCTCACGAAGGCCTCAAGTCACACGTCACATAGGGTAAGGCGTTAGCATGGCGGCAAAGCGGGATGAGATGACACTGTGGACCGGTTATTTCGACTCCAGGCTTAGCCGCTCAAATGGTAGGAGAGTACCTAAGCAGGCTAGTATCCCAAAACCCACTCTAGAATCAGTAGTTTGGGCTGCTCGCAGTGCGGGGGTTAGGAAGATGAGGCAGGAGCCTGAAGTCAGCCATCCATCCAGGCCACATGCTAAGGAAGGCAGGTTGGTGATGCCACCGAGCCACGTCTTCGAAGTAACTGGTACTTCCAGCAAGGAAGGTGCCATGCAAGCAATAGGAACGGCGCTCAACAGGAGATCCAAGGAGGCTAAGGAGCAGGGCAAGGAAACATCCAGAGGTCCAGCCAAGGGAGATAGAAGGAGAAGAGCCCAGAGGAAGTCATTCAAGCACAGAAAGAGCCCAAAGAGGAAGAAGAAGTTCGGTCGGAAGTGAAGATTTGTTCAATATTGAAGAGGGGGCTCCGGATCCTGAGACCTTCCTCAGACTCAGGTCTGCAGCAGGGATGAGACCTAGATCGATGAGAGGAGCTTCCAAGGGACTTGGACAGGAACTATTCTCGGTCATTCTTAGGTCAGAGAAATCTGGAGAAATAGTTGGAATGGGACGAGTTGTGGGTGATGGTGGCACCATTTTCGTGATTTGTGATATGATGGTGATAGAGAGTTTTCAGAAGAAGGGAGGGGGTACGATGATCATGGACGCGATAATGGACTATCTCCTAAAAGAGGCTCCACCTAACTCATACATCAACCTCATGGCAGATGTGGATGGATTCTACGAGAGGTGGGGGTTCGAGCCATCTCTCCCTCGATCAAGAGGAATGGTATTGAGGAATTAGATCTCTATTCCACTGTCACGGTCCAGCCGAACTCATCAGGGGTACGTCTTTGCTGTATCTTTGTTAGAGACTCGTAAAGCTCCATGGCAATTGGCCCCACGCCTCCTCCGCAGTACTCGACCACCCTTTCCCCATGCTCTATCTTCCCTATCGAAGAGATGACTGCGGCAGTTCCCACACAGAAGCACTCATCAGCTTCCAATGCGTAGTCTACGTCTATCTTCTCCTCCCTGACCTCATAGCCCTTTGACTCCGCTAGCTGCATCACTGATGATCTCGTGACTCCTGGTAGAATAGTCCCTGTCAGCTCGGGAGTCGAGATGACCTCATTCTTCACGCAGAAGAAGTTGGCAGCCCCCACCTCCTCGATGTACTTGTGGTTGACCGCATCGAGGTAGATTATCTCCGAGTAACCCTCGCTCTTTGCCATCTGAGAGGGAACCATTCCAGGTGCGTAGTTGCCAATTGCCTTTACCCCTCCCGAACCTCCTGGTGCAGCCCTGTGGAACTCATCCGAGACTCTGAGAGAGGTTGGCGTGATCCCTCCTTTGAAGTACGGTCCAACTGGTGAGACGTAGACCAAGAAAGTGTACTCTGGGGCAGGTGCGACTCCCAGTATCGCCCCGCTTCCGAACAGGAGTGGCCTGACGTAAAGTGCACCCTTGCCCATTGGTGGAACCCATCTGGAGTTCTCTCTCACGGTCTGCATTATTGCATCGAGGAACATCTCCTCTGGAACTGGTGTCATCCCGAGCCTTCGTGCTCCGTCCCTAGACCTCCTTGCGTTGTCCAGAGGTCGGAAGAGAACGATACTACCGTCCGCCGCGTGCTGTGCCTTCATACCCTCGAACAGTCCCTGGCCGTAGTTGATAACCCCAGCAGCTGGAGACAGGCTTAGGTTCTGGAAGTCCTGCATCTTCCCTTGTCCCCAGTCATCTCCCTGCTTACATGTGGCTATGTACATTCGATCAGTTTCTGTGAAACTGAAAGTGAGTGAGTCCCAGTCTACCTCCGGCAAACCGTCCTCAGTCATCCGCGCACCCCGATTATTTGGAAGGGGACCGCCTCGGCTTTCAACGGTTCCGCTGGTGACCCTCCCGGCATGGTTATGGCCCCTAGTGATTACGTAGGGTAAGGCAGTCGGTCTGAGTGCGGAATGCGGGTGAAGTCATGCAATGGGGAGAGGAGGTCTGTATCGTTTCGGGAGACAATAGGGCTTGGCCAGAAGAGCCAAAGACAGTCATTGAACTGTGGTGCAGGTCAAAATCTGGACATTCGTCTATGCTCCTAGTCAACGGCCTGAGGCCTTATGTCGAGATATCCGACCCCAAGTCTGAAGTCAGCTTAGATGAACCCGAATCTCTGAGAAAGGTCAGCTCCGTGAGGGGCGTTCAGGGGGAACCCGAGTCAAGTGGAATGAAACTCTCCCAAGACGGAGTTGTTAGGCCTCACTACCGAGTTTACGTCAGAGACACTACTAAGGTCAGGGGAGTTAGGAAGTCACTAACTGAACAAGGATGGAGAGTGACGAGCGCGGATATCCTTTTTTTTCAGCGGCTACTCCTTGACCTAGACCTTGGGCCTCACATTGCTATGAGAGGAGAGGTACTCTGGGCTGGTGAGAGAGCCCCAGAGGAAGCAAAGACTCCGGAGAATACCAATAGGGAGACCGCTGAGAAGAGGATACAAGCAGTCGGTGGCTCGGGAATCTATCCTCTCGATATGGTGGTATCTTGTGATATCAATGGCTTGAGTAGGGCTGAACCGTTCCCAGCCCCATTCGTTACCATGTCGTTCGACCTCGAGACGAGCATCACAGACAACACCATACTATGCGCAGCAGCCGTGGTGGACAGATATGGAGAAAGGAAGGAATACCCAATAACAGGCGGCGAGGTAGATATATTGGAGAAACTTACAGAAGTAGTAAGAACAGAGGATCCTGACTTCATAACTGGATACAATATCGATAACTTCGATCTTCCCAGAATGGAAGAGCGTTCAGAATATATCGACACGGAATCTGAAATGGACAGATCGACTCTTCTGGGATGGGGTAGGGTCCCAATAAATGAGACAGAGACTAAGCGTGGCTGGAGGAAGCCGGGGAGAATTTTTCCAAACAGGGAACAGAACAGGACCTGGACAATAAAGGGAAGGATACCTCTGGATGCCTGGTGGCAGGCAAGACAGACCCTAAGGCCTCAGAGAGAGTCTCTGAGGTATGTGTCACAACTCCTCTGGCCTGATGATGAGGAGATGCAGAAGATGGATATCGATGCGAGTAAGATGGACGAGGAATGGGCCGCCAGACCGGATGAGGTACTGAAGTACTGTGTACGTGACACAGTACTGCCTCTGGATATACTGGAGAAAATGAAGTCAATAGCTAGGAAGGAGGCCCTCGCATCGGTTTCTCTGACTACTGTAGATATTGCAGCAACCAGTACAACTAGCCGTTGGATAGACTCACTGGTTATCCGGTTAGCTGATAGGAGCGGTGTCGCAGTCCCGAACACCAACCAAGGTCCTAGGAAGCAGGATAAGATAGCCGGAGGTTATGTGCACGAGGTTGATCCGGGAGTCAAGCCTTGGGTTGTCGTTCTTGATTTCAAGTCGATGTATCCCTCGATAATGATATCCAACAACATCTGCTCGACCACCTTGGTTCGTGATGGTAGCGAGGACGATTCTCATAGCGTATCCCCCGTCACAAATACGAGATACATCTCCAAGGAAGAGAGGCTAGGTCTGGTTCCACAACTCCTTCAGGGTCTAATGGACAGCAGGGATAGACACAAGGCCGCACTCGAGAAGGCGAACGAAGAGGGCGACGATGCCGAGGCTTTCCTCCAAGATCAGTTGCAGTACGCTGTAAAAATCTTGATGAATTCGTTCTATGGAGTCTTCGCATCGAACTTCTACAGATTCACACATCCGAGCCTCGGTGCGAGCATTACGGAGTGGGCACGTCATAACATTAAGGAGATAATCTCCAAAGTTGAGGATGACGGTGATGAGGTGGTGTATTCCGACACCGACTCGATATTCGTAATCGCACCAACTGAAGGGGCCCCTATGAATAAACCAACGGGAGGGGTGGAGCTTGAGGGTTGGGAGAAAGCAAGGACCTCGACGCTTGAATTCGGGCAGTCACTAGCTGAAAGATTCACCAGAGAGGGAGCCGAGCTGGAGTTTGAGACCGCACTCTCCTCATTCTTCAGCCATGGAGCGAAGAAGCGCTACGTAGGTAGGGTTGTTTGGCCAAGGGAGGAGATGCTGATTAGAGGGTACGAGGTAAGGCGAACCGACTCTTTCCAACTCCTCTCTGACACAATGACTCAGATGTTTGAGATGATACTAGATGGTAACGAAATCGGCGCCGTCGACATGACCAAGTCTGTAATTGACAAGGTAAAGGCTGGAGAAGTAGAAGCGTCCCAACTCATAATCAGTAGGTCCTGCAAAGGAAAGTGGAACAGCAAGAAAGAGGAATGGGACTTCAGCGTTTACAAGAATGAGGACGGACTTCCCTACGTCAGAGCGGCCAAGCAGAGGATTGCTGCGGGTCTACAGTTCACCCCTGGCATGAAGGTAGGCTATGTCGTCACTGAGCCCGATGAGAATGAAAAGAAGTTGGGCGTGAAAGCATGGTTGGTAGATGAGATAGGCGGCGATCCACCTGAGTACGACAGGGAATATTACGCTAAGCGACTCGCTAAGTCACTAGGACGAGTCACCGAGGCCTTCGGATGGGACGAAAAGAACTTACTCAAGGGCAATAGGCAGAGCAATTTATTCGATTTCTAGGACATCAAGGAGCCGTAGGATTGATTTCACTCCACTTAGGCCCGTCCACTAGGATGGCAAGGACCGGAGACCTAGCATGCCTGATTGTGGTGGTTTTTCTAGCACCAATGCTAGCCGGATGCACCGACCTACTGGGTAGCAATAGCGCACCCACTGCGACCATGTCTGTGGACCCGAGTGGAACCGTGAAGGCAGGCGACCCAGTGACATTCAGCGCCGCGGGGTCCTCTGATCCAGACGGGGACGATCTCACCTTCGAATGGGATTTTGGAGACGGGAATACTGGAACTGGATTGACCACTAGCCACACATATGCGCAGTCTGGTAATTTCGTAGCAAAACTAGCAGTAGGAGACGGTACACATGAGGCATCAATTAGCAAGACGATTACTGTAGTCGACTCATCTGCTAGAGAGCCGAACGCAGATATCACTTCCAGCAAGGATAACGATTGCGAGGGAGAGGAGCCATCCGCTAGTGGAAATATGGTGATTGTTTGGGTTTGCGAGGACGATAACGATGTCAATGACCGTGAAGTTGAGGTCTTAACAACCGTAACTTTGGATGGCTCAGACTCATGGGCAGGTTGCGATCCCGATGACTCAAGTTGTTACTCCGAGGAATATCTGGTTGAATGGAAGTGGGATCTAGACACATACACGGACTCTGATAACGATGGAATCACAGATAATGACGTCGATGCAACAGGTGAGACATATTCATGGGAATCCAGACCAGCAGGAGCTTGGGAGGTCAAGTTGACTGTGGTGGACAACAATGGTTTCGAGGATAGTACAAAATCGATGGTTTACGTCAACTACAGGGGAGTTTGGAAGGACTTCGTAATCGACAGAGCCTCACCTAATCCAGTGATAATGACTTGGGAATATCCTGTCACCTACGATCAGGACTCAAAGGACAGGATAAGATACATGAGAGCCAAACTTTCCTATCCAAAGGAGGATGACGATCAGCCCGGAGGGGGTCTACCGGGACAAACCACCGACAATCGCTTGGATCTTTACATGTACAATAGCACTGATGAGGCTGTTTCGAATACCTCAGGAATTGAGAATGATAACAGAGACGCAGGAGACTGCGGTAGCGATGAGTTCTGTGTTTGGATGGTTATCGGGGGCTCGACCGTACGAGGCTTCCTACCAGGGGATTGGACGGTGGACTTGGAGAATGCGGAGACTCACAACACTGAGGTTAATGAGTTTGTGATCGAACTACAGTATCGTTAGTTTTTGGAAATCTACGGAAAGACCGATAGTAGCAATCTGGGACTAGCATACCGAAAACCCCGGGGAACGGTTCATATACACCTCTTCGGTCGGCGGGCCTACCTTAGAGGTGTAAACAATGGGTTCACAATGGGAAGACAAGAGCAAACCGCATCTGAATATCGTTTTCGTAGGTCACGTAGATCACGGAAAGTCGACAACCGTCGGAAGACTGTTGCTAGATAGCGGTCACATAGAGGAGCACGTGATTGAGAAGTTTGAGCAGGAAGCTTCAGAGCGAGGGAAGGCCGGTTTCGGTTTCGCCTACGTTATGGACGGACTGAAGGAGGAGAGGGAGAGAGGGATTACTATTGACGTAGCCCACAAGGAATTCTTCACCCCAAAGTACTACTTCACAGTCATCGACGCACCTGGTCACCGTGACTTCGTCAAGAACATGATTACTGGAACCAGCCAGGCAGATGCTGCGGTTCTGAACGTAGCAGCAAACGACGGCGTGAACGCTCAGACTAAGGAGCACGCTTTCTTAGCAAAGGTGCTTGGAGTCAAGGAGCTCATCGTCAACATCAACAAGATGGATATCAGTGGTGTGGACTGGTCAGAGGACAAGTACAAGAGTGCAGTCGAGGAAGTCTCCAACCTTCTAAAGATGGCAGGATTCAACCCTGCAGACATTCCATTCGTGCCGTGCAGCGCACTTGCTGGCGATAACGTTTTCAACAAGAGCGACAATACTCCATGGTACAGCGGTCCAACTCTGTTCGAGGCTATCGATGCAGTGGAGATGCCGCCAAAGCCAACTGACAGGCCCCTCAGACTACCCATCCAGGACGTATACAAGATCAGTGGAATCGGGACTGTTCCAGTAGGGAAGGTCGAGACAGGAGTCCTTGAGAGAGGAAAGACCGTTGTATTCAACCCCAGTCAGAAGTCTGCAGAGGTCAAGGATATTGAGATGCACCACACCAGCCACGCTAAAGCGGAACCAGGTGACAACGTCGGTTTCAACGTCCGTGGTCTAGCTGCCAACGATATCCGCAGAGGGGACGTCGCAGGATACTCTGACAGCGAGCCTATGTTCGTAAGACACGACGAGACCTTCGTGGGTCAGATACAGCTCATGGATATACCAAAGGCAATCGGGTCTGGGTACACCCCAGTGTTCCACGCTCACACCGCTCAGGTAGCTGTCCGATTCGTAGAACTTCTTGAGAACTCAAAAACCAAGGAGGCCAATCCAGCATTCCTTAAGACTGGAGATGCGGCTTTAGTGCGCTTCGCACCTACCAAGCCTATGGCAATCGAGCAGATGGATGCTTTCCCCGAACTGTCCAGATTCGCAATTAGAGACATGGGCAAGACCGTGGCCGCAGGCGTCTGCATGAAGATCGAGAAGAAGTGATGCGACCCTGGTGAAGTTATGCCGGTTGTCACAACGATAAAGTTGACCGGCGACAACCATCATGACGTTGACTTGGTCTGCCAGCAAATTAAGGCTATTTCCGATGAGACAGGAGTAAATCTGAGGGGACCCATACCTCTCCCTACGCGAAGGCTCGTTGTTCCATGCAGAAAAAGTCCAGACGGCGAAGGCTCTGAGACTTGGGATCACTGGGAAATGAGAGTTCACAAGAGGCTTTTAGAACTGGTTACCAACACTGCGAAGGATGAGAAATCACTGAGAAAGGTTCTGAGGATACCCATCCCAGACTCGGTAACTATCGAGCTGTCTCTAAGGAACCTCGATTGAGACTAAAGTAAACCTTCTTGTCTAGCTAGAGAACCCATCGGGTCCCATGCCGGGAGTACTATTGGATTTCCTTTCAGTCCACTCTTCATCTCGTCAGTCAGGTAGTCCTTGGGGGCGGCTATCTCGAACATATGTTCGTCATACCAGTTATCGTTCATTGTGTAGAATCCCTTCTCCCCACTGTCTTCAGAACCCCAGGAGTTCTCAACTCTCCATCTTCTAGGCTTTCCATCTACCACATCAACCCCAGTGAATAGCATTGCATGGGTCATCATTGTCTGTCCGAACCTCAAACGATCGGCCTTCTCCATTCCGAATTGAATTCCATACAATCCCTTCAGATCGTACAGCTCAGCATCCCATAACCCCCTCTTGCGAGCCATGTTCTTTCCGACGTCACACCCCATCCAAACAGGAGTGCCATCCTCTAGGAGTCTTTGTGTGATGTCTTTCATCTCATTGGATGGAACGTTGAGATAAACCACAGGCGGTCCTCCGGCTACATTCTGTAGAAAATCTACAGTATATGTTCGATAGTACTCGTTTCTAGGATCATTTACGATGCAAATATACTCCTCCCAATCTACTTCCACATACTCATCGACGAACTCCAAAGGGGTCATAGTCCCCTTCCTGTGAAATTCGTTGTCCTTGTCTCTCCACTGCCAGTCGAACTTCTCTGGAGGGGTTCCCAGGTGAATGCAAAGAACCCTCCAAATCTCTTTCATCCTCCCCTCTTTATGCCTTCGCGCCTCATTATTGGATCCTCCATCATCGAGAATTTTCCTTATCTCGCTTGCAGTTGTCCGCAAGATATCTTTCAGAACAGTGTTCATCGACCTAGTGTTGCTACTGCTATGAGACTCCGGATATGCTGACATTGGAACAAGACCGTGCTTTCTGATGAGGTTCGTGGCCATGTTCCATTGTCCACCATCTCCAATTGGATCGCTAAGCAAAAAGTGAATAGTTCGGTCATCAACAGGCCTGTCAGAAGTCTCTAGTATCGCTTCTAGGAAGTGATTGGCTCTTTCGAGCTTGTCCCAGAAGTGGATGTGAGCTTGGCTGAATTCGAATTTTTTCAAGTTCATCTTCTTCATAGCACCTACTCTGAATAGATTCAGGGTAGCGAAAAGCCAACATCGACCGCTTCTTCTCTGGTTTGTAGCATTCCAATCATCCAGTTTCGTACTGAACGAGAAATCCATGTCCTGGACTAGATCCCTACGAAGTGCTAGTGTTGATAGATCTGCATTGCTAACTGCATTCTGAGCAACAGTGGCCGATGGGTCCGAATCGAATGACTTTCTGAATTCCTCAATCTGTGATTTAGTTACTCCCTTAGACATGTTATCCCTCACCCCTAGCCTGAAACCGGAGAGAGTTAGTAATTGCCCTGCTATATCGGGGCTGCTTCAGCCAGGCCCGCTGCAATTAGAATCTCAGCGATCAATGATGGGCAGGTCTCGATGTCACCCTTTGTAAGAACGACCTCAGATCCGTCTGCCATTAGAATAGGATCCTCGACATCCATCAGGACCTTGATTCTCAGAAGCTTGTCTGATTCTTCGCTGGGTTGCTCTTCCATAGAACCAGACTCGGAAGGAGAGGATGCGTGTTCGGGGTAATCATCCATCTCTCGGATCCTGTCCTCTTCGTCAAAGTCTGGCTCTTCCCATTGCTCCTCCATTGGCGCGACTCTTTTGGTAATCGACTCTTGGTTATCATCCTCTGAGTAATCCCTGAGTGTCTCGCTCACTTCGGCGACCACGCCCACAGACTCAGAGTAACCTAGCATATTTGACCAAGAAGTAGAAGCCTTGTACATCTCAGTGAGGTCCTTCAGTCCGTTGTAGAATACCCTCTCAGACGGGTCGTGCTTATTCCAATCCAGCAAAGGCAATCCAATACTTTCCCTGGAGTCCTTGTTTACAGAGTTTAGTAGGTTTGAGGTGATAGCGTGACGCGTAAAGGAAGCAAGCCTAATCCTAGTTAAATCTCTGACGCATGTTCTCGCAACCCCGAGCCTTCTAGACAGAAGTTGGGCCTTAGCAGTCATCCCTTCTTCTCTCACAGTCTCTGAGAGCTCAGTTTCCATGTTCTGTAATAACTGACCGACTGCACCCCAGAAACCAATCCCGTCCTGCATAGCTACATCTACTGGAGTATCGCTTCCCCTCTGCTTTCTAGTGACCTCAATCAGTGATTTATGGACAGATTCTAGTTCTCTCTTCGATAGTCTACGAGGCCCAGAACCGACTGTCATCAATACCAACTACCCATCATCCCACAAAGGAGATACATCAACAATTCCTTGTGAAATTGACTATGTCCATCATGCGGGAGAATAAAATCCATGTCTCCACTCGCGAAGGTGCAGGTGTACCCGAGTGGTCAAAGGGGGAGGGCTCAAGATCCTCTGCATAGCGCTTCGCAGGTTCGAATCCTGCCGCCTGCACCAATCTAGAATAAGTTTAGAAGAGCCCTTAGAAGTTCCACCGAGCCATCCTTTCCCCTTGACTCGGTAATCATATCCGCAGACATGGATACCTCCGGAAACTCATCGTTTACAGCGACTGAAAGTCCGACTAGATCAAACATCGGTAAATCATTCGGAGCATCCCCACATGCGATTACTCTAGAGGGATCTACACCCCTCTGCTCCAGGGCCACTTTCAACCCATTTGATTTGTTGAGCCCAGGACTTGCAATGTGTACAGCAAAACCAGTGGAGACGACTTCTAGATCGGACCATTTGCTGTCTGCAATCAGATCCCTCATCAATTCAAAGGAATCGGTTTCACTAAGGCACCATTCAGTCTCTCTCCATCTGTTTGACTCAATTCCTCTTGGGTCCAAATCATCGATTTTTGTAGCCAGCCACTCTGCCGCTTCCTTCGCCCTTCTCCCATCGGAAAGGGCCAAAATCTCATGACCCTGGCCGCTGTCCCAAACCATCCCTCCGTTCTCAGCCACTATGAAACCAGAGGCTCCTATGGCTTGCATTATTGGAGTAACATTCGGCAGAGTCCTACCTGAAGCCAGTGAGACTGGCATTACATCTCTGTCAACCCTTCTCGCAAGCTTAACCAGATCTTCATGAAAACCCTCTCTATCCAGTAGAGTTCCATCTACATCAAAAATTATCATATCCCAATTATGAGGGTCTGGGATTTCGACCATGAACGTTGGGACTCATCCCTGTTCATGATTCCACCGACAAGAGAACATCATGTTCAAGCCACACATTACTGTGGATTAATCGTGTCCGAAGACCCCGAGGATTATCTCATTCTTGATGAGGAAGAGGAAGAAACTCCCAAATTGGACCGAGAACGGATATTTCTGCCAAAGATTGGATTTCCGAGACTCTCCAAGCCAAGAAAAGATCATGATGACGAGATCGAATATCCAGAGCAGTTTACGGAGGATGGATTTGAGATAAGCTTAGACGGGACTCATACTTTTGACTGGGGCATTAGGGGGATGGATTGTCCGGACTGTGCGATGAAGGCAACAAGGGCAGTAAACAGGCTTCCTGGGGTAGAATCATGCAGGATTTCAGTTTCAGATGGTTCTGTAGAGGTCTCTCAGGATATTTCCAACGGGACTGTTTCACGGGTATCCTCTGTCCTCTCCAGTCTTGGTCATGAACCTGATATTGGATGGCTCAGAGTTGTTGGAATATCTTCTTCATCTCTTTCCTCAAGACTTAGAGTTGACTCCAAGGGACTCAGAGAATGGCTTCTGAATGTGCCGGGAATCCTCGATGTTAGGTTGGAGAAGGGAAGGATTGAGATTCAGAAGGTATGGATAATGGATTCCAATCTCAGGCAAGCAGCGGATGAAAAACTTCGTGAAATCCTCGGCCCAAATCACAGACTCGAGCCTTCACGAGAGCCTGGGTTCAGGAAAGACCAAATCCAATTACTTTCATCTATTCTATCAATACCACTGATCCTAATTGTCTCGTTTATTGAGACAAGCTCCGCGATTCCAAGCCTAGTTCCTTCTATACTAGCTCTAGGTGGAATCATTTTCATCGGACAGAATATTTTCCAAGAGGCAATAGCCAGTCTAAGAAACAGAGTTATCGGATTCCAGGTTTTGATTTCTCTAGCTATTATTGGGGCTTTAGCACTCGGAGAATTTGTCGAAGCTCTCCTTGTTGTGGCCCTTGTTTCATTCGCTTCCCATCTTGAAAACAGAGCTCTCATCAAGGCCAGAGAGTCGATGCAGGGAGGTCTGGATAGACTCCCTAGGATGGCTAGAATAGCCAAACAAAAACCCTCTGGTATCGGTGTCGGGGAAAGGAGGATGATGGTGATTCAGATTGCCAACCAGGAACCAACTCCATCAAATTGTTCAGTTGAAGAACTAATCCCAGTTGAGGCTTTGGGGATTGGAGAATTAGTAGAGGTCAGATCGGGAGAAAAGATTCCAGTCGATGGAAAAATTGTGGAGGGAAGAGGGTCCATAGATAGAGCTCCCTTGACTGGAGAACCCATCCCAGCCTCTGTGAAAAAGGGGGACAGAGTTGAAGCAGGACTGACCCTAACCAGAGGACCATTGGTAATTAAGTCAGAAGCTATAGGTCAGGAAACCAGACTTTCCAGCCTAATCGATTTAGTCAGGCATTACAAGGATCAACCAACCCGTACTCAGAGCACTATAGAGAGATTCACCCTGTTGTGGACGCCAATAGTGGTCCTTGTCGCTCCGGTAATTGGCTTGCTGGCTCATCCCGAGTCGATAGAACAAGCCATTCTTACAACTCTTTTACTGTGGGTAGTATCTTGCCCGTGCTCACTTCTACTTGCCTCGCCTGTTCCACACGCAGTAGCTCTAACCTCAGCATCATCGTTAGGGCTAATCGCGAGAGGTGGAGATATTCTAGAATCTGCAGCCGATGTAGAATTAGCTCTATTGGACAAGACAGGAACTCTGACAACTGGAAACCCAACAATATCTAGCATAATCGTGGTAGAAGGTGAGACCGAAGAGAGAGTGCTCGGAATTGCTGCTGGATTGGAGGCACGCTCGAATCACCCCTATGCAAGGACAATACTACAAGAAGCTGAGAAAAGGACCCTGATTCCTATCAAGATGGATTCAATCAATGATGGCGAGGCGGGTGTTTCAGGGAAATTAGACGGAAAAGAGGTGATTCTTGGTAGAGCAGATTGGGTTGCTTCTGAGGGAGCCATAATCCCAGAATCATTAGTACAGGCTCTAGAGAAATCAAGACAAGCAGGGATGGGATCAAGTCTGCTCTCAGTAGACGGTTCGGCGATCGCACTCATGGGTTTCGCACATGACGATGCGAGATTCGGAGTTGACGAGGCAATCAATGAATTGAATTCCCACGGAGTCAGAGTGGAAATATTGAGTGGAGACGAACAGAATAGTGTAGAGGCATTCGCAAAATCAATCGGTATTGATCCTGGAATGTGTAAGGGAGGGGTCGATCCTGAAGAGAAGGCATTGTACGTAACTAACAAATCTAGTGAATACTGTACTATGATGGCGGGGGACGGATTCAATGATGCAGGCGCCCTTGCAGCAGCAGACATCGGAATTGCGATTGGAAGTGGCGATCAAGTAAATCTTGATGCAGCCGATGTCCTAATTCCGGGAGAGGATCCTAGGGCCCTTTCTCGAATGATCGTCCTCGCAAAGAGGACTAGGAGAGTGGTATACGCAAACATCGCAATTTCCGTTTTGGTGACTTCTCTGTTGGTAATTAGTGTGTTATTGGGATATAGGATGAACTTAGCAGCGGGGATTGCTCTCCACGAGGCAAGCGCCCTGATGATTATCTTGAACGGGATGTGGGTATCTGGTTCCCAAACTAAGAGACTCTCTACTTTGGCGGATATAGGTAGAGACATTATTCAAGATACCAGGGAAATATGGGACATTATCACTAACAAAGAACCAACAGACAATTCTGCGACCGCTTGATTAACTCGAGGTATATCCCGGTATCATGGTACCTCCTGAAGTCGAGTCAAGGGTCGCCCCTCCATTGGTGAACTGCCCGGAGTGTGATTCTATGCTGCCTCAGGGATTGGGAGAGATAGAGTGCCTTCTTTGTGGGGCGGTTTGCCGAGTCTCTCATGCACCAACAGTTGCAGCTCTGAAGGAGGAGAAAGTGCAATGCCCACATTGCATGACTGTAGTTGAGGCTGGCACGGACATGAGGCCAGTAGACTTGACATGTGCAGCATGCTCTGGGATATTCACCTTGACTAAGAAGATAGTAAAAGTCGAGATTGAATGCCCCTCTTGTGAATCCAACCTTAGGATCAGACCCAGACCAGGAAAGAGGGAGCTAACCTGTCCTGGCTGTCAGAGCCCCTTCTTTGTAACATTCTAGATATCGTGAAGTAATTAATACAGAGAAACCAGCATTTGACACTGTTTTCCACCCTCTTGTCTCAAATACCCGTGAAAGGCCGTAGAAATGGGGATGGGTGCGTGAGTGAGAGCAAGCCGGATGAATCTGTTGAGCAAGATAGCCTAGACGAGCTCGATGCCTTGAGAGCGGAGCACGCACTTTCCTCCTCTTCCATGGGAGCCGCTGCCAGAGCGCGTGAGAGACTAGACGAGGAATCGGCTCTTCGCTCAGGAATCAGAAGAGAGAGGAGAATGAGAATTTCTGAGATGACAGATCGGGTCTCAGGAATGCGGGGTGCAATGAGAAAGGCAAATGAGATACTTTTCGAAGAGCAACTACAGCAGATAGAGGCAGATCTTAGAGACGAATTAGAGGATGAACTGGAGAGACTGGAAAAGGAGTCTCTGGAGAGGGAGGAAAGAATACTTCGCGAGGAGATGCTACACAGGCTCAGAAGAGAGGAGAATAGACTCAGAGACCAATTGGATCTGGAGAGGGACCGGAGGATAGAGGCTCATACATCGAGATTAAGGGTTCGTCTGAGGGAAGAGATGGAGGTCGAGTTCTCTCGTAGGAAGGCTTTCCTTGGCGAGAGACTAGAGCTTGAGGCTAACCAGGGAATCGAGAGGATGGAAAGAAGGGTTGAGATGGACCTCAGAGAAGCAATGGAGTCAGAGGTCCATAGGAAGGCCGAGACATTCCGTCTAGAGCAGGAAATCAAGATGAGGGATAACATCGCCAAGAAGAGACGCAAACACGAGTCGAAGTTGGAGAAGCAACTTGAGAACGAGCGCGAGTCTCTTGAGAAGGAAATGAAGTCCGACATTGAAGTTAGGACTAAATCACTAAGGGAAGAGGCGGAGAGAGCCTCTCTTTCTGATCTCGATCGGAGATTCAGGGCAGAGAGGAACAGCATGGAGGCTGCACTAGCTCTCAGGAGACAAGAACTGGCACTTGAGAGCGAGGTTGAGATGGAGCAGAGAGTAGCTGATTTCGTTAATAAGCGCGAGTCAGAGATGTTTTCGAATCTTGAGAAGCAGTTAGCGAAGAGAGAGGAGCTTTCGAAGAAGGAGGTTTCTGAGATTATCAAGACGCTGGAGTCTGAGATTCGTGTGAAGATGGAAGCGGCCTTTCTGGATGCGAGGCATAGTGCGATGGAGCACTATGAGTCCTAGTCTCAATCCTCAGAAATAGTACTAATTCTCCTGTCCGCCTCCTTCGCGAATTCCCAGTATGATCTGCTTGCAGAGTTAGTCTTGTTGGGTTTCTGTGCTATTACAATGGGTGCACCTTCAAGGGGGGACTCCGCGATAGATACAGATCTTGGAATCTGAGACTCGAATACCCTGTCTCCGAAGTGTTTCCTAGCTTGCTCAGTGACCGTTTCGCATAGTTTGCTCCTTGTTTGTACCATCGTCATCAGAATACCTAGCAATCCGAGACTTGCGTTTACTGACTTCTGCACATCTCTGACTGCAGATATCAACTGCCCCATTCCTTCTAGGGCATAGAACTCTGCTTGGATTGGGATTAGGACCCACTCTGCAGCGCAGAGCGCATTCACTGTCAGTAAACCAAGTGATGCCGGCGTATCTATAATGATAACATCGAAACTGTCCATCGCTTCACTCAGAGCCAGCTTGAGCCTGTTCTCCCTACCAACTCTTGTCGCAAGATCAACTTCTATTCCAGATAGGTCCATGTCGGCAGGAAGAACCCATAGGTTTCGGACTGCGATATGATTAGGCGGACCCCTTGACTTTCCTGGATTACTCTTCCTCCACGATGCCTTCATCGATCTAGTCAGAAAGTCAGGGCCAAGAGTGCAGTCCTCCAGATTAAGTGAGGAGCTATTCACATCTCTCGAGAATAGCTCATTCATAGTCGGTCCGACGGTTCTTTTGTCTACTCCGAATGTCGTCGCCACGTTCCCTTTCGGATCCATGTCCACCAGCAGAACCCTCCTGCTACTAATCCCGTACTTCTCGCTGCCCAGGGAAAGGGCAGATGCCAGATTCACAGCAGTAGTCGTCCTAGCGCATCCTCCCTTGTGATTTACACAAGCGATTACAACGGCCACACATCCGTGTGTGCAATCCGGTTAATTGCGATTGCCCGATTATTGGATGACAGGGACGTTCACTTCGCTGAGGATCTTGTTCACGACCCTCCTTCCGGTTACTCCACGAATCTTCGACTCCGGCTTCAGTACGATCCTGTGGCTGACCACGTCGAGAGCGACTCCCTTGACATCGTCAGGAATTACGTAGTCCCTTCCATCTATCGCTGCTGACGCTCTTGAAGCCTTGAACAGGCCTTGACTGGCCCTGGGAGACGCACCAGCCTCAATTCTCGGGTCTGCTCTCGTCCTCTGGACCACTTGAACTATGTAACCAAGGATCGCTGGATCGATGTGGACCGTCTCCAGAGCCTTCTGCATCGCAACCACCTTCCTAGGCTCCACTATCTGCTCCACGTCGTAGTTATCCTTTCCACGAAGCTTCCTCCTCTGTAGGATTGCCTTCTCCTCATCCATTGATGGGTACCCCATGCTCATTTTCATGAGAAATCTGTCCATTTGAGCCTCTGGAAGCGGGTATGTCCCTTCCTGCTCGATTGGGTTCTGGGTGGCCATCGTCACGAACGGAGCCGGTAACTTGTGGGTGATTCCTTCGATAGTTACTTGCTTCTCCTCCATAGCCTCTAGCAATGCAGCCTGAGTCTTAGGAGGGGCTCTATTTATTTCGTCTGCTAACAGAATATTGGTGAATAGAGGTCCGAACCTTGGCCTGAACTCACCGCTCTTCTGGTCGTACATATATGTCCCGATAATGTCAGCAGGCAGCAGGTCTGGAGTGAACTGAACCCTCTTGAATTTGCATCCGAGTGCCTCAGCGAATGTATTCGACATCAGGGTCTTGGCCAGACCAGGGTTGTCCTCGATCAGGATGTTACCATTTGCTAGGATCCCAATGGCTACCTTTCTGATATTCTCGGGCTTTCCGATGATGACCTTGGCTACCTCGCTCATCAAGTTGTTAGCATGTCCCGAGACTGACCTAATCAGATCTTTAGAGCTAGAGCCACCACCTTGAGCAATCGTCACACTGAACCCTCTAAGCCCTTTGCCGATTCCATGACTACTTGAGTGTTAGGTGCCCTTGAACAATTGATACTCCAGTCTTATCTGCCCCAGAAGTGGTCATTCTTTCTGTGTATAGACAGTAACTCCTCGTAGACTTCCTCCTCCACAGGAGTCATCTCCAACTTCCTAAGCTTCCTAGCATGCGATTCCGGAATGTCCACTAGTAGGATATCCCCCTCCTCGATCTGCCTACCGACAGTAACACCATCTACTGAAATTGCAACTTCTGCACCCTGTCTTGCTTCCTTTAGGCTCTCTTGCCCAGATCTAATTGACTTGATCCTGCCTACTCGATTTCCGTCTTTCAGCAATCCTTGACCAATGTGGACCCTCCCAGCCAAAACTCTCACTCCTACAACAGCCGGTTTAGAGACTCTGAAAGTGTGGTCTGGTAGGAGCATAATCCGTCCGGGATAAACAACGATTTCCCTGCTCTCCTCTTCAAGCTCATTCTTCCTGGCTTCCACCCATTCCTCTCTCTCCTCTAGGATCCGGTAGATGATATCCGAGCCTATGTGCTTGACTCCTGCTTCGGAAGAGGAAATCTCATCTTCCGCCTCTTCTAGAATTTCAGTACTGAATGCCATTATTATTCTATGAAGAGGATCTGAGGACGCCTCTGCACTGCGAACGTCCCTTCTGCTTACTTTACCTATCGAAGCCTCTCGAATGGGAACGCCTACTTCTCGCAGCTCTTTTGCAAGGGCCTCGAGACCGCCCACTGTATCGGATTTTATGCATACTCCCTCTTCATCGAGCTCAATAGAGAGGTTCGCCTCTTCGTCTGCTGATGCAATGGCAGCGCTCCGCTCCTCGTCCGAATTCACAACCCGGAGGGTAGTCCCTACCAGGACTCCCTCCAATGATGGCGCACTAATCTTGACACCTGCCGCAGCATAGGCAGCCTCGGTGTTGTCCCAGCGATCCCCCGCATCTCTCATCTCGCTCATACCTCTAGGAGAGAATAGGCCCTTCACATGGGTGCTTATTCCCCCTCTGTCGCTTACTAGGACAATCTCATCGCCCTTCCTGATTGACCCTCTGTGCAGAATCAGGTCCAGGGTCTTTCCGAGACCCCTCTCCTCCTTCATCTCTAGAACTGTGGCTTCTCCAGATCCATCCACATCTGTCAACTGGTCGGAAAGATATCTTTCTGCAAGCCCTATCACGACCGCCAGAAGATCTTGGATACCCTCTCCTTCCCTAGCAGATATTGGCACCATGGCTATCTCTTTGGTGAAATCCTTGATCTTCTCATACCTCTCTAGATTGAACCCTTCTTCAGCGAACTGACCGACTAGTTCCCAGTATCTCTGGTCGAAAAGTCCCAGGGATTCCTTGGACTGTCCTCTCATCGAGATCGCCATGGATCTGCCCTCCTCGGCATGCCATCCGTGGATCCTGTCCACCTTGTTCGCAGCAACTACGAAAGGGGTCTTGGATTGCTTGAGAATCCGTAGGGACTCCTTGGTCTGTGGCCTGCATCCCTCCATAATGTCCACCATCAGAATCGCAATGTCAGCCAGAGACCCTCCTCTTGAGCGGAGGGACGAGAATGAGTGGTGTCCTGGGGTATCGATGAATAGAAGTCCTGGTGAGTCGAATGTCTTCCCACCGAGAAGGGGGGCGCAAAGCTCGTTCAGAACCTCTGAAGGTACCTCGGTTGCCCCGATATGCTGAGTTATCCCTCCGGCCTCTCTGTCCATCACAGAAGAACGACTTTGCTCCCCTAGAGACCTAACGTGGTCCAACAGGGATGTCTTGCCATGGTCAACATGGCCTAGGACAGCGACGATGGGTTGTCTACGTTCCGACATTCCACCCACCTCATGCTCCTTCCCCTTCAGAATTGATTCACTCATTCGTAGATGTGCGCCTCTGCGTCACGGGCCCATTCGACCAGACCGTCTGGGAACCAAAGCCCCAACTCGAAGGAGGCCGTGTCCTCACCGTCAGAGCCGTGGATAACATTGTGGCCGATATCCATAGCGAAGTCCCCTCTGATGGTACCAGGAGCGGCAGTTCTACCGTCAGTAGGCCCGATTATGTTTCGAGCCACGCTAATCGCATCGACTCCGGTCCACGCCATAGCCACTACTGGGCCAGATGTGATGAACTCGATTAGGCCACTGTAGAAGGGCCTCTCGTTGTGAACCTCATAGTGAGCCTCTGCTAGCTCCATAGAGGGGGTCAGTTGCCTCAGTCCAACTAGTCGTAGACCTTTGGTCTCGAATCTACCCATTATGTCAGCCACCAGGCCCCTTTGAACACCGTCAGGCTTGATCATCACGAAGGTCGTCTGCATTTCTCCCATATTCCGGCCGAAACCCCTCCCCTATTTCAACGAGAGCAGTATTGGTTGGTAGCAAAAGCAGAACTATCCTTTGCCGTTTTCTGTCTGATAATCACATGCAATGGTTAATTCACTTACCTTCTTACCGGATATCATGAAAACCCGACTGGCACTACTGATTTCATTTTGCGTGTTTCTTCCAGGATGTATGGATGATGTGAATGATGCCGTCAACCCAGAGCAGGAGCTATTCGACGACAACACCTTCGTTAACGAGGATGAACACATCAAGCTGACTTGGACCATCGAATCGGTATCCACAATCAGAATAGACCTGGAAAGGCAGGAGGGCCCTAACATCGACCTCTACACGATGACCCAGTTGAATTACGAGAAGTACGAGGAATGCGACAGCTTCGTGTATCTCGCCGACCTAAGTGATCCAAACACCGCTGCAGCAAATCTCGAGGCAACTATAGATGCCGGGACCTACATCACGGTTATTGACAACACAGACTGCGGAGAAGCTCAACCTCCAGGTCCACAGGGCCCCCTCGGAACGAACGATGCAAACGACAGGGCAAGGGTCGACTACAGGGTTACTGCACAATGACGTAGATATCATTATGATGCCCTTCTAATGTACAAAATTTGTGTCTGTGATACTAGATCTAGTTTGCTGCTTGTCCGATTTTCTTTTCTTCGGTGGCGGTGCAGGTGCATTGTCTTCGAAAAGATCTGACTCGCCTGTCTCCTTCGATAATTCCCAGACTGTGAAACATAGAAGTCAGAAGTGCCAATTCGCTGCTTGTCGTTCCCTGACGTTTAGAACGACTGATTACTGTTGGAAGCATCAGGATGGAAAGCCCCACGAGTCCGATGGTCCTTGGAAACCGGATTCTGAGGATTCTTTCTGGTGGGAGGACAAGGAAGAGTGACTTACGAGATCACTTTATTCCGCCCTTCTCATAGCGCCGAGTCCATTTGAGCCTCCTTGCATTCCTCTTGAGCTTGAGCATGTTCTTCCTGGACTTGCTGTCCCTGAACCAGTAGACAGAGCCGTCCCTCTTGACGTACATCATTCCTGTCCCGGGCTCTATCTCCTCGTTTGTGAAGCTGCAAATTCTCTGCTCTGGCACAAAATCACCTCGAACCTATCCTTCGGGCTTCTCTCCCGGTATCTCTGAGCATCAGGATATCTCCGCCCTCTCCTGTTACTGGATCTGGTCCCCTAACAGGGCCAAGCACATTCCTGGTGATGATTCGACCGACGTCTCGAGGATTGTCAGAATCGAGAACGCGCACCTTGACTTGCATAGCCTCGCCAGTGAGCCCTGTTCTGCCCACTATCTCAACAACTTCAGCAGGCCATGCCTCTGTTGCCATACATCAAACCTCCAAAATCACGACGATAGCGTCTCGAAGTGAGACTTGACCTCGTTGAATCGATCCATCCCGTCCTTCTCCACTTGCATCACCGCAATCGCCGCTGTCCTGGTGCCTGTGCTCATCCCCGCAGCCTCTGCCAGGTATGCCTGGTCCTCCACGTAGATGAAAGGAATCTCCTTCTCTTTGCAAATCATCGGAATATGGGCCAGAAGCTCACCTGGGTTGACATTCTCCGCCATCACTACCATCTGCGCCGTTCCTCTCTCTGCAGATTTGGTGACCTCATTGGCACCCTTCTTTAGGCGCCCCTTGCCATCCTTTCCCAGGCTCTTGACCATCTCGTAAACTTGCTCTTGTACGTCTTGGGGTGTTTCGAAAACAATATGCACACTCATTGGAACATCTCCTCGTGTTGGTAAGCCGCCGCACGGCATGACCGATATAAACGCAGCGTATTCCATCCAGTCAGCCGTTATCAAGCGCTCTGCTCATCATGGCACTTAATCCCCTGGCTAATGCCGGAGCCGCAGAAACACTAGCCCTTGGATTTGGAAGAGAATCAGTAGTGTATACTCCATCAACGTGATTGGCGAGACGAGATAGTGCCCCGCCTGTGAATAGTCCATGAGTACAGGCAGCATGGACCTCAACAGCCCCCTGTCTTCTAAGAGCATCACTGGCCCTACAGATGGTACCACCAGTACTAATCATGTCATCGACGATGGCTACCACCTTGCCTGAGACATCAAGATCCTTCGGGGTATGCTCTATCGTATGCGCGTCTATCCGCTTCTTTTCCAGGTATGAGAAGTCACAACCAATTAACTCAGCAACTTCGGTGGCTCTTGAGATTGCACCCTTGTCTGGGCTCAGAATGAAATCAGGAGACACTTCTCTACGTAGGCTCTCTGCTATCTCTGGCATAGAACTCACAAACTCAATATCAGCCTCCATGTCTCCAAGTACTTCTGGTGCATGAAGATCCAGAATTACAACGCCATCACATAGTTCCGATAGCAAATCAGCGACTAGTTTGGCAGAAACTGACTCTCCGAAACCGAACCTCTTGTCCTGCCTAGCGTATCCATAGTACGGAATGGCGAGGAAAATACCCGGACCAACATCGTGTGTTTCACCCTCCCAATCTCCCTTCAAACTGGAAAGATCGCCCTTCCTAACATCTCTGAGAGCACCAAGTAAGAACAGAGTTTGCATAATGCCTGAATCAGGGAATGTATTTGAAACAAGAACCACACTCTCCGATCTAACTGAATCTATTGATTCGGGAGGAATCCTCACGTAGGCCTCACCATCGGGGAATCTTCTACTTTCTAGTGCAACATATTGCGTGTCAAGAATAACTGCAAGTCCAGAGGCGATATCTACCCCTGAGGCCCCGCTCAGAACTGGCATTTGAACGCAGGGACAGGCGGGTCCTTCATGATGCTTCTTGTCGTGCTGATGGCCCAATTTTTGTCTTTATTGGTGGGCACGACAGGATTTGAACCTGTGACCTCCCGGTTATCAGCCGGGTGCTCCAGCCAAACTAAGCTACGCGCCCTTGAGCGTCACGTGCACATGGGATTGTGATTTGAAGGCTACTCAAGGAAAAATCACTCTTCCTCGTAATCCTCAAAGTTCAACTTCATGTAACTAGGTAGCGTAATCAGTCTCGAAAAGGTACACTTCAGGATGACTTCATCCAGTCGGGAAGTAGTCTTTGCCAGTTGTCCGCAGGGTACCGCTATAGTCTCTGGAAGGCCGTGTCTGGCCCTCACCATGAAATGCGGTTTGACTAACAGGCCCTTGTAGGTCCTCTTGATTTTGATTAACTCAACTACGTTACCAATATCCATTCCATCATTGTCAAGTACGGCCCTGTCGAGAAGCTCATCAGGAGCATACAGATCTTCTTGAATTCTGACCGTATTTCTCCATCTTCTCTGTAACTCTCTCATAGACTTTGATAGTTTGATACCGCCATCGGGCCTGATGCTGTGCACCAACTCCTTTGCCAGTGGTGCCAGATCTGCTGGCTTTCTCATAAATTCACTAGCAACCTCTCCCTCGACCTTAAGTCTCAGAGACTTGACAAACTCATCTCTGGGGTGGAATCTCTCTCCAACTACCACTCCAACATGCTTGTCTCCAACGTATACGTCTCTGTGTATCATTTCCTGTATTTCGTAATCCTCAACCATTGTTTTCCCTCAGGGAAGGAGCGCATCCCCCTTGCCTCTCCTGAACTCCAGAGGCCGGAGTGGCACTTATAATATTCGCAAATCAAGACTGATAATCCAATTGAAAAATTTAGATAATAATAAAAAAAGCAATTGAAAAATTAATTTACGTTTGATTTTTTTAGTGATTATCAGAAAAGATGGTTAATTCCTTTTCCATAAATTTCTGATGTCTAATCTGAGCAACTTCGGAGAAGATTGATGTGTGTCCTCTCCTGCCACATAGTGATGGTGGGAAGCCTCCAAGCATTGTACGAAATCCGATCTTCTACGGGTAAAGCTGAGACAGATGGTCTTCCTGACTCAACAATCTCTGAGTTTCTACAGATTGACCCCTCTCTAAGTAGGGCGATTGAGGAGGCCTCTGTCAATTTTCAAAGTCTAATCAATGAAATGGGAGAAAATTTACTTTCCATGAACGAGGGCGAATTATCTTCTCTTCTCCAATCGGACTACGTAAATTTCTACTCTGCTCCAACAGTTAATCCGTACGTGGCAATATCGGCAAGAGGTCCTTGGATTATTACCTCTCATGGAGCTGTAATTCATGATAATGGAGGATATGGGATGCTCGGGATGGGACATGGCCCAGATGACGTGATTCGTTCAATGCAGCAGAATTGGGTCATGGCAAATGTCATGACTCCCTCATTTAGTCAAAAGAGACTTTCTGACAGACTCAAGAAGGAAGTTGGCCACACAAGGGGAAATTGTCCGTTTTCCAAGTTCGTCTGTCTGAATAGTGGGTCAGAATCGATGACTATCTCTATGAGAATAGCGGACGCAAACACCCTCACACTTACTGGGAAGGGAGGGATTCACGAAGGAAAACCAACAAAGATGCTGGCTCTGGTAGAGGCATTCCACGGGAGAACCCACAGACCGGCTCAGATTTCTGACTCATGTAGTGGGAAATACGAGAAGAATCTAGCCTCTTTCAGAGAAAGGGATAATGTGATATTCGTGCCTAACAATGATTTGGGCTCTCTAAGACAGGCCTTTGAAAGAGCGGAAGAAGAGGGCTTCTTCATCGAACTAATGGCTATGGAGCCAGTGATGGGCGAAGGAAATCCCGGACTATGCGTAACTAGAGAGTTCTACGATTTGGCGAGATCTCTATGCACACAACATGGAAGCATGCTCATAGTCGACTCAATTCAAGCGGGATTGAGAGGACAAGGATGCTTGAGTATTGTTGATTATGAGGGATTCCAGGACTGTCTTGTACCGGATATGGAGACTTGGTCCAAGGCTCTGAATGCAGGCCAGTACCCACTATCTGTTGTGGGGCTCTCGGACAGGGCGGCTGAGTTGTACGTGGTAGGAATCTATGGTAATACAATGACCACGAATCCAAGAGCCTTGGAGACTGCAATTTCTACTTTAGATAGAGTCACTCCTGAGCTAAGAAAGAACATAAAGGATAGGGGAGACGAATTCGTTTCTAAACTCAGAAATCTATCACAAGAACTACCGGGGACAATCACTGAAGTTCAGGGGACTGGGCTGTTGCTTTGCGCTGAACTAGATCCGCAGAAGCTTCCAGTAGTCGGTTTTGGCTGTGTAGAGGAATGGTGTAGGAAGAACGGACTCGGGGTCATTCATGGAGGTCAGAATGCTCTGAGGTTCACTCCTCACTTTGCAATTACAACCGAGGAGATAGATATGATAATTGGAATCCTGAGGGACGCCCTCCTTGCATTCACCTCCAAGTCTATTGAGGCAAACTAATTGATGCGTTATCATGCTCAGCAACGTGCATGTTTTCGGAAAATTGGACGGTCTTAGGGAAGCACTGGAAGAGAGGCTGCAAAGAGCAGGAGCCTCGATAGTGGAAGATCCATCTGACTCTGAACTGGTTGTAGGAATTGATCAACAAGAGGATTGCGATATTGCGATTATTCCTATGGGCTCAAACCCTCCGAAATCAACGATTGTTCTAGAGCTGAAGGATGTAGTCATTCCGAATGGTGGGAGGAACTGGGGAAACGAGATAATGATAGATTGGATACGGCAAATTAAGGGTGGAGGAGAACCAAAAACCGAACCTAGGGATAGGTTCTGGGTCAATGTCAGGGATGTAACTGACGCAATTTCCTGTTTATGCATGAACGAGAAGGAATCCAATCTATCCGGGAACTTCAGAATGTGCGGTAGAAGGGCATGGTCATCGGAGCACGTTATCGACGAGATAAGAATCCTCTGGGAACGTTACAACAATGCAATCAATCACTCCCACACCATCGAGTCTCTATCCGAAGTCCCCAGTCCTGTGAGAGGGATTTATTCCGAAAGATCCGAATCTGTAGACCTAGGTAGCATCCATCGAGCTCTGATTGGAATAGGGGGCGAGGGTTGGCATCCTATGGTACCATTGAGAGTCTCAATAATGGAAATGATTGCCCATACCGATTAGCGAGAATTCTTGTCTCCCTGAACCTTAACTCTAACATCCTGAGCAAGGTTCTTGCAGGTTTGCATCACTTTCCTAACTCTGGTTCCAGCAGCATTGTTCCCAGAGTCGTGCTTCTCAGCATCTGCAATAGCTTCCGTCAATTCATTTATCATGTCCTGAATCATTTCTCTGACTGTCATACCCCAAACCGGAAAATGTGAACTAATAGCCGTTTCTACGGCACATATCTCACTTCCCAGCAAATAAGTCAGAACCGAGGATGGGAAGAATCAGGCTTGCTTCGCCCTCAACGACTATCTGGTCGGCATTGGGGCGAATCTTGCCCCATGAAATAGCCTCCTTCAGTCTAGCCCCAGAGAGGGAACCGTCGAACTCTGGGGCGGTTGTGATCGAAACTGCTGAATCCATGCCTGCCTCTTGTCTGAACTGGTTCCACCAGATCACGTGATGCTTGGAAATCCCCCCTCCTACCATCAGACCATGGCTTTCGTCTGCCGTCCAAATCAAGTCGGAGAGAATCTGTTCGTCTGCTAGCACATCAATCATGAAATCCGGGCTCTTTTGTCTATGCATGAATAATTGCGAACCTATCGAGCCATCGGTAATTCCTGGAATAACCATCGGGATCCTATTCTTAGCAACCCAGTAAAGAAGAGAACTAGGGTCATCAATCCTGTCACCTATCGCCCAACATAGTTCCACTGAACCAAAGCCTCTCCACGGGTTTGAATCGTCTATAGACTTCCTCTCATCCTCAATTTCTTCCAGCCAAGGTAGCAGGACTCTCTCCAAAATCTCGCCGTAGCACTCATTTGGAATCACCACATTGCCAAGCCTGTTCAGCCCCTCCTCAGCCAAGGCAACGTCATCTAGACTGAAGTCTCCATGGAAGTAACTCCTGTATACTCTGGCTATGTCATGATCTAGGGTTCCACATGTGGTTATGACTACGTTGTATGCTCTCCTCTTCAGTGCCTCAATGAAGAAACCTCTGGTTCCTGTAGCGCATAGACAGGCGGGGAATGATAGCCAGTTGAGGACNNNGTTGAGAACCCCTTCTTCATCGGATCTTGAAATTGCTTCTCTCAAGATATCTCTGGCTCTAGCCAACTTCGAAGCAGTGAAACCACCAGCTCTAGACATTTGATCAATCAGAGATCCAACATCGGTAACACTCGAAAAATCATAGTCCTCTACAGGGACTTCGAAATCGTCACGGGAGTATCCTACCATGGTACCCGCACAACCCTCTGGGCTTCAATTGGTGGTATTCCGAATTCGGTATATTCTGTCTCTCAGTTCTGCTGCTCTCTCGAAGTCCAGCCTATCTGCAGCCTGCCTCATCTCCATCTCAAGCCTGGAGATAACATCTGCCTCTCCATCATTATCTTCGAGATCCCTTCCTCCTTCACCTATCCACTCGGGCTGACTTACGTTCTCTAGAACTGAATCGGAGTTATTCCAGACGCCCGCACCTAGTCCAAATCTCTTTGCTAGTCCCTCCAGACCCTTTTTGCCCGGAGGCTTGGCGACCATTCTCCTACCGCCTTCACTCCCCCTACCAGCAACTCCAGAGACTAGGTCCTCCATCTCAGACCCCATTACGGGCAAGGCCTTTTCGATGGTTTTTGGGACTATCCCGTTCTTTTCGTTATGCTCCCCTTGCATGGCTCTTCTCCTCACCGTCTGACTGATGGCAGCTTCCATTGAGGCAGAGACGGAATCAGCATACAGAATTACAGAGCCATTTACGTTTCTCGACGCTCTTCCAATGGTCTGTAGAAGGGACCTTTCGTTCCTCAGGAAGCCCTGCTTGTCAGCATCAAAGATTGCCACTAGCGAAACCTCGGGAATATCCAGACCTTCTCTGAGTAGATTAATTCCCACAATCACATCAATCAGGCCCAATCTGAGTGCCTTGATTATCTCGGTTCTCTCCAGTGTATCTATCTCACTGTGGAGGTAGTGTGCCTTGACACCCATCCCTTCTAGGTACTCGGCGACCTCCTCCGCGAACTTGATGGTCATGACTGTAACTAGGACTCGTTCATCACGACTAACCCTTTCACCAATCTCGCTCAGCAGATCCTGTACCTGTCCCTCTGTACTTCTAACCTCTATCTCCGGATCCAGCAGTCCAGTAGGCCTTATCTCCATTTTAGCTATGCCATCTATATTTTCCAGTAATTCCTCCATACTCTGCTTAGTCTCCGGCTTCCCGACTTCGGACTTTCTGGCACCGCCCTCACTGTCCACATGCATCAGTCCCGAGGGGATGTTTTGCCCTGTCACCTCTGCAAGGTGCCTCAGCTCCCTCTCCCCCGGAGTGGCACTAACGTAGACCATCTGAGGGACTAGGGTTTGGAACTCGTCTATCCTAAGTGGACGGTTGTCATACGCGGACGGAAGTCTGAATCCATGGTCGACTAGGTTCTTCTTTCTTGAGAAATCCCCTCCGAACATCCCTCCCACTTGGGGCAGCGTCACGTGAGACTCGTCCATGATAACGAGATATCGGTCTGCTCCCCCATGGAACTGTTCCGCATTACTGGCGAAGAAGTCCAGAAGGCAGTATGATCTTTCCCCCCTACTTCGGCCATCAAAGTGCATCGAATAGTTCTCGACCCCCTTGCAAGAGCCCACTTCATCCAGCATCTCTAGATCAAATCTGGTCCTCTGCTCTAGTCTATGGGCCTCAAGACCCCGATCTTTAGACTCGAACCAGTCCAACCGATCGCCCAACTCTCCCTCGATATCCTCCAGAGCTTGCTTGAACCTATCTTCACTCGTCATGTAGAATTCTCTCGGATGGATCCAAGCTTCTTCGAACTCATCTAGAGGCTCCCAGGACACTGCTTCGCAGACCTGAATTCTCTCTATTCCTTCCCATCCAAATTTGACTCTAATCGGATCATCCCTGCTTGGCATCCACACATCGAGAACCTCTCCTCTGAGCCGGACGTCCCCCCTGGTTATCTCTCTTGTAGTTCTCCGATATTGAAGTTCCACCAGACTCCTAACCACATCCTGAGGATCAGCATTTTGTCCGACATGGAGCCTCAGGTGATTCTGCTGGAAAACCTCTGGTGGGTTTAGACCATAGATTGTGGAAACGGTCCCTATTGTTATCACATCTGGACGGGAAACTAGGGAAGCCACTGTAGAGAACCTCTCTTGCTCTATCCTCTCATTCATCTGCAGCTCCTTGTCAATGTAGAGGTCCCGTCCGGGTATGTATGCCTCCGGCTGATAATAGTCGTAATAGCTAACAAAGTACTCAACAGCGTTATCTGGGAACAATCCTGACATCTCCTGCCAAATTTGACGTGCCAGTGTTTTATTGTGTGATAGGATTAGCGTTGGTAACTGCATCCTTTCGATTATCTTAGCCATGGCGAACGTTTTACCTGACCCGGTGACACCGAGTAGTACACATCTTTCCTGGCCCTCTTCGATTTGTCTTACCAACACATCAATCGCTTGTTGCTGATCACCCGCACTGTCATATTCCGATTGAAGGATGAACATCTTTAGACCTCGTTATTGTCTCTGTCAGCGATTAACCTACGTAAATCATACTCCCCAGAAGGACCCAGCCAGTCAGCATTGAAGAAAGGAATAGCGTACTCTGATACGCCTCCATTAGTTGTGCAGAATCAGAGGATAAATCGGCCCTTTTAGTCATCACATACAGGTTTACCACGCCCATGCTGATGGCGGACAGAATCCAAACAGGTGAACTAAAACGACCCGATTCGTTGAATTCGTGCATTCCCGCAAGTAGGAAGCATATCACCCATCCTATTGTAAGTATAACGCTAAGATTCCTGGTCTTTTTAGATCCGAAGGCTGCTGGGAAGGACTTGATCCCCTGCTCCCTGTCAACTTCCTTGTCCATCAGGGCGTAATTAACATCAAATGCAGTAATCCAAAGGGCTACACCCAGCGAAATGAAGAACACCTCCGGGAACCAGAGAAACTCCAATTGCTCTTGTCCTATTCCGAAAATTGCTTCCCACCCATGGTGATCAGCAGCGATCGCAACCCATGCACCAGCTGGTGCAAGAGCGAGGCAGAAGCCAATCCAAAAGTGACACAACCATGTGACCCTCTTTGTGTATGGGTATATCACAAATGCCACTACAGGTAGCCATGACATCTTCAGCGCTACTTCATTCAGCCTCCATGCAGAAAAGAGTAGCATACCAAGGAACAATCCCGCGAGAACCCAAGACGATTGTATCGATATTGTCCCCGACGGAAGGTGCCTTGATGCGGTTCTTGGGTTCTCCGCGTCGATATCCCTGTCTATAATCCGGTTAAGTACCATTGCGAGCCCACGTGCTCCAACAGCAGCAAAAATAATCCAAAAACCATCTGAGATATCGCTACCAAACTCTTTGTCCGCAAGTACAAAACCAATTAGGACGAACGGAAGTGAAAATAGTGTGTGTTCGACCTTGACGAACTCCAGAACTTCCCGAGCGCCCATTTCAAATCCTCTGGGAAAGCCACGCATCAACTCGACTAACCATCTCTGGATCATGGAGGGTGACAGCAGGCCATCTTCGAACGGGAAGGGGACCGTCATCAGACGGTATTGGGACCGTGGCATCCCAAGCCACTCTCGTACCAGTTTCATCGAAGTGAAGATCCCTGCCTACATCAAATCTGCAGAAAAGCTGCCAAAGGAGCCTCCTCTTCCAATCTTCATGTTCCAGGTTCGCATCCGAGTCTGTGATGAACAGCCACTTAAGTCCCCTCGAAGAATTAAGGCTCCAGATAGAATCTCTGATTGCTGAAATCTTCTCTCTTTGTTGACGCGCCAGGTGATTATTTGTTACTTCCACACTCTCCTCCGGACTGGGGCTGCCTTCGACTTCGGTTGTTACCACCATCATCGAGGGTCGTAACATCCTAGCCTGGACAACGCCTTCGATAGCGGATGCTGAGATTGCCAGAGATTCACCAACGATGCTCTCTTCTGGTCGAGAAATAGGATCCCCCTCTGATGGCGTGGTCGCATCGATGATCAACTTGTCATGGACATTCTCCCAGGGAGATGTGTGAGCCAGAGAATCAGCGACCATTCCTTCCAGTATTACCAGATCATCGGGAATGTTGACCTTGTTATGGAGAGCGTCAAGAAGCTTCTCGAGATCTTTGACTTGATGCTCCTCATCGACAACTATGATTACTTTCAGGAACATCATCTGTCCAGCTCCTAGAAGCCCAAGAGCAGTCTTCCTTGCCTGACGTGGAAACCTCTGCTTCGAGGAGACAACAGCAAGATTGTGGAAACCCGTCTCGAGAGGCAGGAAAGTATCGATGACATCCCTGTGCTGGAACTTCAGCACTGGCAGCAGGGCATCACCAATAGCCTCGCCTAAGTAACCGTCCTCCATCGGGGGAATACCGACTATCGTCATTGGTACAGTTGGGTCCTTCCTGTGAGTGATTGCTGTAACGTGCATTACTGGATACTCGTCCTCTAGGGAGTAATGACCGAAGTGGTCACCGAATGGGCCCTCCATCCTTCTCTCTGAAGGCAGCGTGTACCCTTCAATTACGAAATCGCAGTCTGCCGGGACCCACAAATCATTGGTCAGGCATTTTGTGATCTTGAGCCTTCTACCGCTCAGAAGTCCTGCAAACTCATACTCTGAGAGGTTGTCTGGAAGGGGGGAGATCGCGCTGAAGATAACCTGAGGGGGGCCTCCAAGGCAAATCGCGACAGGCATCCTATCCTCTGATGCCTCAGCATGATCCGCACCATGCTTGTGTTTCTGCCAGTGAAGGCCGACCTCATCAGGGCCGAAAACCTGACTCCTGTACATCCCTAAGTTGTGAACTCCGGTTTCTGGATCTGATGTGACAACGAGTGGAAGCGTCATGAAGGGCCCGCCATCTTGGGGCCAACTCGTTGGGATGGGGAGCCTAGTCACATCAGGATTGTCCATCCTAACCTGCTGACAATTCCCCCTTGAGACCTTCCTAGGAGCCATTGAAATTCCTTGTCTAAGCAACCCAAGACCTGTCCATGGCCTCCTTAGAATTCCCCCTATATCCGGCTTCATGAGCCCAGTCATCATTTCACCGATCTCCTTAGGCTCCACCACACCTAGCGCAAGATTGGTCCTATCACGGGTCCCGAAGAGGTTCATGGCAAGAGGGTACCTGCTGATACTTCCATCTCCCAACCTGGGCTGATCGAAGATAACTGCTGGGCCGTTCCTCTTTACCAACAGGTCTGCGATACAACCTGCTTCTAGTTCAACATCGACCGGATGGCTCACCCTTAGCAGCTCGCCTCTCTGTTCCAGAGCCAGTATAAATTCCTCTAGACTCCTCCAACCCACAACATTACGCAGCGCTCTTGGCATGAGAAGGTTTGTCTGTTTTGGAGGATATCAAACCGAGGGTTTCTTTGATGGTGCCTTTACCGTACCCCACGTGGGCGACGAAATGACGGTGTGCGACGTTCTTGTTGTGGGGGCTGGCCCCGGAGGAGGAAATGCCGCTCTGCAATGCTCACGCAAGGGGCTATCAACGATAATCATCGAGGATCACCCTGAGATAGGAACCCCTGTCCACTGTGGAGAGTGCATCTCTGAGATAGCTTGTCAGAACCTAGAGCTTACCCTCCCGGAGGAGGTAATCAGCAAGAGGGTGCACGGAATCAGGGTCATATTCCCTGATGGTACCGAAAAGCGACTTACCGAGGAGGGGTACGTTCTGGAAAAACACCTCTTTGAGAGGTGGATAACGGATGAGGCAGTCTCAGCAGGCGCCACGCTTAACCTAGGCCACAAACTACTTTCTATGAAAAGAGCCGAGGGAGAGCCGTTTTCAGGATGGGTCTGCGATGGCAAGGGGGATCAATTCCCCATAATGGCCAAGGTAGTAATTGATGCCTCAGGGGTTGCAGCGGTCTGCTCCCGTTTAGTCAAGCCCGATGGAGAGAACCCTCTGAATCAAAAGGGCAAGGTGGTCGCAGGGATGCAGTACGAGCTTCTGGAGGTGCCCACTGATGGTTACCTGGATTTCTACATATGGCCTAGCTATGCTGAGAAAGGGTACCTGTGGATGATTCCCAAGTGCGATGGCAGGGCAAACGTCGGACTCGTAACTGAGGACAAGCCCAGGACAAAAAAGGCTCTCGATGAATTCATTTCAAACACACATTTTAGTGAATCTGAACAAACGCTGCCTCCGTGGAAAGAAAAGGGGAGCCCGGCCTTCGGCGGGACTATCCCAATCTCGGGGCCCTTCGAGCGGACCCACTATGACGGGCTGATTCTAGTGGGAGATGCTGCAGGATTCACCTCTCCACTGTTCGAGGGTGGCTCCCACCTGGCATTGAAATCAGCCGTTTTCGCAGCACATACCGCTGCAAACGCAATTTCAGAAGGAGACCTCACCTCAGAGAGACTATCAGAGTATACTAGACTATGGAAGGCAGAGTTCCCACCTTATGGCAAAATTCTGAGGGGGAAGACAGCCCTCTTCGAACTATCAGATGATGAGATGTCGGTCATGGCAACATGCTTTCCGGATGAGATGTCGGGAATGGGAATTACCGGTAAGGCTATGGTCGGGCTCAGACTTTTACTCAGAAAACCAACGTTGTACTTCAAGCGAATCGTACCAGCGATGCTAGCGTTCGGATACAGCAGGGCCAAGTACTACGGATGGTGAACGATGCTCACCTTTCTTGGGTACACGCTGGTCTTCCTAGCCCTGCTGGTCAGCCTAAATCTAGTAATCCGCCCCGAGTCTAGCTCACAGCCTTTCTTGAGGACAGCTGCAATGGGGGCCCAGTCCTCTCCCTTCCTGCTTCTGTCATTATCATTCATTTTCGAAGCAACGTCGCTGGGTCTCGTCTCAAGTTACGTCGGCGAAGGACTACCTCTCTTCTACCGCATTTCAGCGGTATGGGGAAGCAGGTCCGGACCTCTTCTTATGTGGGCCTCGATGATGAGCGTAATCGCATGGCTGATGTCCAAGGACGAAACGACTGATAGTACCACAATAAGGGTCTTGCACTTCTGGACTTTACTGCTCCTATTAATCTCAGCAGGACTGCGTCCCTTCTCCCCTGCTGTACCAGGCTCTGCTGGGGAGATCAGTCCATTGTTACAGACAGATCTGATGGTGATCCCCCCGCCAGTGGTCTTCGTATACTACTCGCTGTGCCTTGCGACGGCTAGCGTTGCGGTATCCGGACTGATTAGGTCAAGGCCCTCGAATGAGATTCACGCCTCGATGATTCCATGGGCCAGATACTCATTCCTAGCGGGGACAATTGGCATAGGGCTTGGTGGTCTCTGGGCCTACACGGTTCTCGATTGGGGGGGGTATTGGGCATGGGACCCGGTCGAGACCGGATCACTTCTCCCATGGCTCGCACTTCTGGCTATATTACACTCAAGAGCCAGGCCGAAATCATCCAACCCCTACGCATTATCGCCCGCGCTCGGGATGGTAACCGGGGCTTTGGTGATGCATGCCACCCTGGTCACAAGGGCCAACGGGGTCTGGGCCTCTGTCCATGCCTTCGTGGGCGATGGGGAGAATTCTCTCCCGAGGGATCCATATGTGCGAATCCTGGAGATCATCGATTTCAGCGCAATTGGATTCGAGATCACGGCCTACATGACGTCATTTGTTGCCCTTCTCGGTCTTTCTGTAGCCCATGCCCTGAGGGAGCAGAGAGCCACGGTGCTCTCGAAGGGATCCCAGACTTTGTTTGAGAAGAACCGGGCTCTAGCAGTCTTCCTTCTATTCTACTTCGCTGCTGTTGGCCTCTGGATTGGCTCAACCGCGGTCCTCTTCTTCGGATTGGCCATCCTTACACTGCTGATCTTCGGAGATCGGGACGAACCCCCGGTCCATTGGGTCTCCCTTGGGGTCCTCCTGATGCTCTTCTCGGGATGGGCGTGGATCTCCGAGTGGTACCAGTCACTGGCTGGGATCGCGCCTTTCCTCCTAGTCTGGGTCATCCCCGATGAACAGAAGGACGACTTCTCCCGGATAACCGACTCAATTGTCGATCCCAAAAAGAGGGCCATCATGGCTCGGTCTTTTCCATGGTACTTGTCCGTGGTATTCCTGCTGTTAACCTGGGTTCTACTGACTGTAGAGATAGAAGGCACAAGCATCGAAGCGCACGAGTACTACGGTGCCCCTCTACTGTCTTTGCTCGCAGTGGGGCTAGCACTGTACGCTTGGGGCATCAGGGTAAGCGGCAGAACAGGCGCAATCGCGCTCTCGGTGACCTTGGTCCTCTCAGTTGTTCTAGCCGCTTTCTCGGAGAGGCTGGAACTGCCTGGCAATCAAGACGGAGCAATCACCGATAGCGTTTCTCGAGGCGCTGTCTCCATGTTCATCCTGACCTGGCTGGCACTGGCCATCCCACCAACGCTGCTGAAACTATGGAGGAGCTCGAGAAAGACAATTCCCAAAATAATCCGCGGTGGCATAACGACTCGATCTGCTCGAGCAAGGTTGCTGGGCACACATATCGCCCATGCTGGTATTCTGATCCTGTTGGTGGGGCATGTCCTCACCACCACTCTTGTTGATAGGACGGATCCATCTAACTTCGTCACCCTGGAGAGAGACGTTCCGACACAGCATCAGGGGATGGAGCTCGTGTTCACAGGGGTAGAGGTCTTATCCGCAGATGAGCAAGGCTATGGGTACCGAATAGGAGACGGCTATGTTGGAGTCGTCATCGAGGCTAGGGACGTTGGCGGCTCACTGCTCGGGAATATCACGCCCGGAATGCTCCGCTTTGACTCTCCCTCCGGCATGGTGTCCGCCAGATCGGAGGTGGATAGGCTTACGGGGGCGACAGGGGACACGATAGTAATCCTGGACCTACTACAGTCAAACGAGCTCTTGTCATCGATGATACTGGGCCAGACTGACGATGTCAGCGAGGTCAGGGTAACCGTACACCACCTACAGGGCAGCCATCTCGTTTGGGCGGGTTGGCTAATGGTGGTTACTGGGAGCGCCTTGGCCTCCCTCCCAAGAAGAGTGACTGAACCATCCCAGGACGAGTAAAGGCCCTCATCGCCCCTTACCGTTTGAATGAAAAAGGGGGAGCCGGTCGCGAGGCTCCTGAGGTGCTATGATGGATAATGGCTCAATCGTTCATGTAGACTATGATTTGTACAATGCTAGCAATGACAAGCTGATAGAAACAACGAGGGAGGAGGTAGCCAAGGAACACGATATCCATGACGAAAACAGAGAGTACTCCCCAATGATTACAACCGTCGGAGATGGTAGACTAATCCCCGGTTTTGAGTCTCACCTAGCAGGAGCCGAGGCTGGAAAGGATTACGAGTTCGATATCGAGCCAACCCAGGCCTATGGGGATAGGGACCAGAACAAGGTCGAGACTATCTCACAGAACGTCCTCCTAAGGAGCGTAAGAGACCCGAACACACTAGCAATAGGGGCTCCAGTTGAGATTGGTGGGAGACAAGGAATTCTCCAGTTCATGAGCGCTGGCAGGGCTAGGATAGATTACAACCACCCATTGGCAGGTGTCACTCTGAGGTACAACTACCAGATTGTTAAGGTCGTTGAGGACAGGGATGAGAAGGTTCAGACTCTGATGAAGATGAACACCGGAAGAGACGACTTCGAGATCGACTTCGAAGGTGACGACCTCACAATGACTCTCCCGGAGGAAATGGCTTACGATCAGAACTGGGCATTCACGAAGTTCTCTCTGGTTACTACTCTGAGGGAGAATGTAGGAGTCGCCAAAGTAATCTTCCGAGAGGTTCACGAGCCAAGGCAGATAGAAGAAGAGTAACTAAATTATTCTCGGAATGATAACAGGTATTAGCAGAATCAATAGGATGAAGATACTACTCAGGCTGCTGATTCTATTCGATATGTTCTCAATTCGTATCGGATGAGAAGACCGACTGATCTTTCTCAGTACCGAGTGGACTCCGTCTCTAACAAGGTGACCACCATCGAAGGGAATCATGGGAATCAGGTTTGCGAAACCAAGCAGGAAGTTGATCCATACGAGCCAAAATAGGAAGTCGAACAGCATCAGCATCCCATCGGTTCCGAGGACCGAGCCCATGGTGCCGCTTCCAGCAACCAGCATCTCCCTTTCTTGGAGAATCATCGTCTGGCCTTCGTTTGAAATTGGGACATTCAGCATTAGAAGAGGGCGAATCACAGTGAGTATTGCTGTACCTGATGCTGAGTATTCCCCGTCGATGATGTTGGCATAAACATCCACTCCCGCTGTTGATGAAACAAGATCGGAAACACCTAGGAAAGCATCACCAGGCTCAATTTCCAGTAATTCCAGTAGTTCTACTCTATCTTCAATAATGCAATCACTATCTTTCTCACAGTCTTCGATGTAGTACTGGTAGCGATCTCCCATAGTGACAGTTATACTCCTCTCTGACCACTTTTCAGTGGAATCATCCCTGGATAGTACGGTTAGTTGGGCAACTTCTCCAGCGGAGAGTCCGACCATCTCATCCGAGAAATCGGAGTAATCAGAAATCTCGTTACCATCGATGTGTGTTATTGTCTCGAATGGCATTAAGCCGGCTTCTTCTGCTCCTCCTCCAACTACAATTCCTCTTGCATGAACGCCCTTGTTTTCTGCAGCCATCCCACTGGCAACAGAACAAAGGAGAACTAAAACCACGTAAGTTACGAAGATGTTAATCGACGGTCCCGCTGCGAAAAGCCTCAGTCTGTCTCTCCGGGGGGCCCTCTCCATCTCCTTCTCTTCGGGCTCTGCGAAGGCCCCGATGGGCAGAGGCCCCAGTTGAAGCAGGCCGAAGCTCCTCAACCTCATTCCATGGGCCCTAGCTTGAATTCCGTGACTGTATTCGTGAATCACTATCGCAATTATGAGCGCCAGGGCTGGCCACCATAGTGGCACGAAGCTGGTAACTCCTGGGATTAGCAGTAGGTCGCTTGCAGGAATGGATTCCTCAGGAGGACTTATCGCTGCCGCGACTGCACTAAGGAGAAGAAGCAGTACAACCATGAACATTACAAAAAAGCACAGCCAGATTGAGACCTCTCCGAATCCTCTCCAGAATCTCCTAGGTTTGGATACTGATTCCAGAAGCCGCATGCCTCTTCTTGTTCTGATCATCAGTATTATTCCTAAAGCTCTAGTTGCATCCATCTTGTCAAGGAGGCCTGTCGACTCCGCGTACAACAAACCCGAATACCAAATTGCGAGAAGAGCTACTAACCAAATCGGTGCACCTAGGTTATACACTAGGAATAGCAGTAACAATGGGATTAGGATGCTCCTATTCTCCCCCTGTTCCGCCATGATGATTACAATCGTCCTTGTCTCTTCAACCTGCTCTAAAACAAAAGTGAGAATACCCCCGACTGATTCGCGTAGCTATGTCAAAGGCATTCGGAGGCTCCACCAGGAGCACCAATCGCAGAATCGACTCATTAGCCAGGGAGAGGGACAGTATCGGACGAATCCTGGTCCAAGCTGAACTTCATGGCGTCAGGCAAGAAATAGAATCTGTCAGGCAATCACTAGAACAGATAGAAGAGCTTCTTTGTGGTACGAGAAATTAACTAACTACTCTCTCTTGAGCTGACGAATTTCCTGAATTGGACCTCACTCCAATCGCTCCTTCTGAGCTACAAATTAATGACAGAAACCTATGCACTGGCATCCCAGCATTCCAGTCTAAGTGAGGGGTACCTCTGCTTGTTAGTGGAAGTGGGGGGATACTTCTGGATAGGTGTCTGAGCTTTCCAGTCAATCCTTCAACTTCTACTTTCATTATTCTCCAACTATCTCCCCTTACTCCCTTCAATCTGAAAGCGTAAAGCGGGAGAAGTCCACATTTCTCACCAGTAGATTTCAGGGAATTGTACTGGTCGATGGTTCTACCTGAAAGGTATATCCTCTCGCTCTTGGAGGTCTTCACCTCTATGGGGAAGCACATGTCCCCCCTAAGAGCAAGAAGGTCACCGGTCCCCTCTGAACCGCTTCCTGGGGCCCTGACTACCAGAAAAGGCCTTTTTACGACCCTCATTGCTTTCGCGCGCTCAACTTCAGAACAAGATCTCGTAACAGCGCGAACTCCCTTCATTTCTCCAGCGAGAACCGAACGCAACTCTCTTTCGTAACTGGTTCCCATGGTGCTATCCGATTCTCAGGGTTATTGAGGACACCGGTCCAAATCACTGAATCTTTCCCTTTCTGTAATCTCTGGTCCTGTCTACGCCCGGGAATTGATCCTCACTTTCTCTGTAAACAGTTTTCATGTTATTCAAGAAGTTGTCTTCATTGGTTACAATGAGAACCATGTCAACCCCAGGATCATCCTCTCCATCCATCCATGGGAGAATTATTTCCATGGTCATCCTAGCTCCCTCTCTGTGCGGGTATGCGAAAACATCCATTCCTAGAGGGGGGAGGACGAGAGTCTTCCTTGGCTTGAGAGTCTCTACCGTCTCGAATAGAGCGCCGTATGAGTTTCTCAGAAGTTCCCTTCTGAAGTTGTCCTGCGTGGGCCTCCTACAGTCTGGACCGACTACATGCACAAGTTTGGATACCGGGAGATCGAAAGCATCCGTAGTCACTGCCTCCCCGACTCCACATGGCTGCAAGTTCAATTTCCTCCTCTCTTTTGCAATATTGGCACATGCCTCCCTGAGGCCGTCTCCAGCGGCTTGGTGCATCCTCTCATCCAAACCTTCTCTTCCGGCTAGTCTACTATTCGCGGGAATTACCATGATATCTCCCTCAACGCCGACTATGTCTCCGTAGAGAACCCGTACTTGTCCGTGCGTACATTCTCTCACGATTACAACATCAGCCACAAGAGAACGAAGGGAGGCCATCGGATATGTATCCATCGTAGGCATTTCCGGGTAGACTAGGGAACTTTAATCGCCACGAACCCCCTCCCACAGTCATGTCAACCGGATACGTACTCCTAGATGTTGAGCCAGGAACAGAGTATTCGGTGTTCGAAAAAGCCTCTTCACTGGCCTTCGTTTGTGATGCCCAAGTTCTGTTCGGAGACCATGACATGATATTGAAAATAGAAGCAGATAGTATGGGAGAAATTGCAAAACTGGTTGTCGACTCAGTACGTTCTATTGAGGGGGTAACCAACACGAAAACCCTAGCTTGTGCAGAATTATAGCCTTCGTATCTACACGAAATCTGCCCACTTTGCCTCAGTATGCCGATATTCCGGCTCAAGTTTATTATCTATGTAGTACCACAGATAATCGGAGGAATCCAAGAATGGCAGACAAGAAATATTTCGTGTTAATGCAGAACGGCAAGGACACTGCTCAAGTGTTCCACAGCAAGCAGCCCAGAGGGGCAGCTCTGAAGGCAGCTTCAAGAGGTGTCACCGACATCCATCTAAGGGAAAGAGGAACAAATAGAGTTCACGTGTTCTCTGGATCAAAGAGTAAGGTCCCTAAGGGAGCGAACGCACCAGACTGGCTACCTGACATGATAAACAAGGCCAACGTGAAGAAGTTGCGAATCGACCGTATGTGAGCATAGTCTGAGTCCACTTTTACACTTGGTTTTCGTGTACAAGTAGCGGAGGCTAAGGATTCTCGAACCAGAGAAATTTACTCCGAGCGGAATCTCTTTCGGGCCCTTTCTGTCCTTTCAGTTTCAAGCTTCTTCGCCTCTTCCATTCTAGCTCTCTCGGAATCTTGAGCTGTAGTAGCCTGCTTATTGTTCCCGGGATCAGCTGTCTGCACGAAATCTTCCGAAAAATAGCTTAAAACTCCAGATGTTAGGTTTCCTACGGCTTTAATTGGGTTTACCAATGGGTCGAAATATTCTGTTACTACCCTTTCTTTCAGTGGAATCAGGGCATTATCCGTAATTTGTATTCCTGCAGGACACACTTCAGTGCAACACCTCGTGATATTGCAATAGCTTATTCCAAAGTCATCTTTAATCTCTGGAATCCTATTCTCAGTATCCAACGGGTGCATCTCTAAACTTGCGAGTCTAACAAAGAAACGCGGTCCTGCAAACTCATCGAATTTCTGGTGCTCCCTCATAACGTGACATGTGTTTACACAAAGCATACACTCAATACAAGACCTAAACTCTTGAATTCTGTCAGCCTCATATTGATTGAATACCCAATCAGGGTCTTCTGGCCCGTTTATCGGCTTAATTTTCCTATCAACCTCGTAGGCCCAGGAAGTATCCGTTACCAAATCCCGAACCAATGGGAATGACTGCATCGGTCGAATATCCACGGGGCCTTCGTAGTCGCCCATTTCTTCCTTTATGTCATCCATTCTTGTCATGCACATTAGTCTTGGCTTACCATTAACTTCTGCACTACAAGAACCACACTTACCCGCTTTACAGTTCCAGCGACAAGCTAGGTCCGGGGCTTCTTCTGCCTGAATTCTATGAATCACATCCAGTACAACCATGCCCTCATCTAGATCCACTGTATATTCTTTCATTTCTCCAATTGGAGAACCAGAATCATCCGGATGTCCTCTGAAAACACTGAATGTAATTTTATCCATACTACTCCTCCTCCTCTAACAAGTCTTCTGAGTCTAATAGATCCCTCAAATCATCAGGTATGGGAGGATAGGAAGTATAGTCGATTTCCATCTTCCCGTCTACTTGTTTTATTCTACTATTTACCTTGCCCCATTTTGCATTATCAGGGGATGGGAAATCATCCCTAGTATGACCTCCCCTACTTTCCTCCCTCATCAGCGCAGACAGAGCACACATCCTGCTTACATCTATCATAGCTGCTATCTCTAATGCTTGGTGCCAGCCAGGATTGTAGACTCTCCCGCCTGGAGACGTAGTGTTCCTGCCCCTAGCCTCCAGATCATCTAGGTCCTCCAGAGCTTCTTCCAGAAGCTTGCGTGTTCGGATAATTCCTACTTTATTCTGCATCATTACCCTGAGATCATCTACCACCTTTGCAGGATTTTCTCCATCTTCCCTCCTGAGCGGTTCAAGCATCTCCGTTATCACGCTGTCAATTTCCTGCTCATCTATCTCTTCGAAATTATCCACATGTCTCGCAGACTTCGCTGCATACTCTCCAGCAATCTTCCCGAAAGTAATGAGGTCAGACAAAGAATTCCCACCCAGACGATTCGCTCCGTGAAGTCCAGTTGCAGCTTCACCCGCTGCAAAAAGTCCTGGAACCGATGTCTCCTGGGTGATAGGGTCGACGCGCACTCCTCCCATTACATAGTGTGCTGTGGGGCCGACCTCCATCGGCTCCTTCGTAATATCAACTGCCGCAAGCTCCATGAACTGATGGTACATTCCCGGAAGCTTCTTCTTGATCTCCTCAGACTTTCTCCAAGAGATGTCCAAGTAGGCTCCTCCGTGTTCAGAAGCCCTGCCTGCAGCCTTCTCACTGTTGATAGCCTTCGCAACTACATCCCTTGTTAGCAACTCCGGAGGCCTTCTTTTTGTAGCAAGTTTTCCAGCGACTACTTCTTTCACCCATTCACTTGATTCGACCTCAGTATCTGCGAACTCTTCTCGGTACATCTCTGGTACATAATCGAACATGAACCTATCACCTTCAGAATTCGTTAGCATGCCGCCCTCCCCCCTTACTCCTTCTGTGACCAAAATACCCTTTACAGACGGAGGCCAAATCATTCCGGTTGGATGAAATTGAACGAATTCCATATCTCCCATCTCCGCTCCTGTCCAATATGCAAGAGCATGACCTTCTCCGGTGTACTCCCAAGATCCGGAGCATACCTCCCAACACCGAGTAATCCCTCCAGTTGCTAGCACGATCGATTTAGCCCTGAAAAGATGCAACGAACCGTCCGACCTATTGTAAGCAAAGCAACCCACAACTCTACCATCCTTCTTGAACAAATGACGGACAGTGTATTCCATGAAGACCTCCATTCCCGTATGGATACCCCTCTGTTGTAGAGTTCTGATAAGCTCTAAACCGGTCGCATCCCCGATATGGGCCAGCCTGGGATATGTGTGACCTCCGAAATTCCTCTGACTTGTCTTCCCCTCTGATGTTCGGTCAAACACCGCACCCCATTGTTCCAACTCCCTTATTCTGTCCGGAGCCTGTTGTGCATGGACCTTCGCCATCCTCCAGTCTGAAAGGTACTTTCCGCCCTTCATAGTGTCTCTGAAATGTATCTTCCATGAATCTCTGTGGTCTTTGTTAGCTAATGCGGCGGCGGCACCTCCTTCTGCCATTACTGTGTGTGCCTTTCCGAGCATAGATTTGCTAATCATGCCAACTTTGGCACCGTTCGAACTTGCCTCTATAGCGGCTCTCAATCCTGCTCCGCCTGCTCCTATAACGACAACATCGAAGTCCCATTCCGAGTAAGATTTGTCCATACAATCACCTAAATTTTGAAGCTAGGATCGTTTAGAATCCCTTCCGCGACTGCCCAGACAAATAAGTCCCCCAAGAAAACCATACCCAGGCTTGTCCAGAACCAGAATCCATGGTGGACATTTGTTTTGGAAACAAACCTGAAGATATTTCCCTGGATTTTCTCAAATCCTAAACTCCATCTTTTATTACCGCCTCCAACCAAGTGCCTAAATGCGTGACAAGAGGTAACATACATTGTCAACAGAAAAGACTCTGCAGCCAAGACAAATGTTCCAACAGACAGGCCATACGTATTAGTTCCATCAACATCATGAAATCTTAGTGTGTGGAATACGTCGATGTACTTCATGAAGAGAATAATGATGGCAAGGTAAAGCATTATTCTGTGAATGTTGTTGAAAATAAATAATCCTCCTTCCCCTCTATAGCCCAGAGATTTGGAAATCTTTGGTTCTGCCACCACACACGCCACCGGACTAGCAAAGAATGTTCTGTAATAGACGCGCCGCATATAGTAACAAGTGCCTCTGAAACCAAATGGTATCCAGAGTATCAACATAGCAGAATTAGCCCAGGCAGGGACTTCCAGACTCCACAGGTGGATTATATCGGGAGAGAAGATTGGGCTAGTTACTCTATGATCGTCGTAATGAATCGCTCCATCAAAAAAAATCAATCTTAGAAATGTGTAAACCAAGGCAGCCGTAAGGGCGGCTCCCATCCACAGGGGTTCCATCCACCACCGATCAATTCTATTTGTCTCGCCGAAGCCTTGGCTAATTGGAAGTTTGAAACTAGTAGCCATTAGTCCAACTCATTATCGTCCCGCGGGACACCCAGTGCATCCCACGAGGAACTCCCATTTTAATCCAAGTTTGTACAACACTGCGTTTGAACAAGCATTGCAAAACTTACCAGATGACAGTTTCTTGATTTAGTACCTGAAACGACTCCAGAGAGAAGAAACAAGAAATTGGCCATCAAAAATGGGAAATGTTCACGATATGATTTAATTTGGTAGTATTATGCAGGGTGATGACCTTGTCACTTCCATCTGCCCGAATTGCAATTACATGCCAGGAGCATGGCTTCCCGGGGTCAGGTGTCCTGAATGTGGAGAACCGATGCTCTAAGCCAGTGAGGCATAGTCTGCTTCTGCCTCTTTGACATGTATCTCATCCACATCCATTTGAGCGAGCTGGAGTTTTCCAGATAGCTCGTCGTTCACAGCATGCCAGTATGAGTAAGCTTCTATCACCCATATTCCTGACTCTCTGGTTCCATTTCCACTGTCCTTAACCCCACCAAATGGCAGATGCGCCTCAGCCCCTGTGGTGGAGTTGTTTATGCCCGTCATTCCAGCCTTTATTCCGGTCTTGAAACGGTATGCTTCAAGCCTATCGTTAGTGTAGCAAGCACTGGATAATCCAAATGGAGATGCGTTGGCTAGATGGAGGGCATTTTCGAAATCATCGGCCCTAACTACAGTCACGACAGGTCCAAAGATTTCTTCTTGGAAGCACCGCATTTCCTCTTTTACGTCTGCGTAAACATGCGGCCACATGTACGAACCCTCCGAAGCGTCACCTTGGAAATTCTCCGGCTTGTTTTCATTGGTAATTCTGCCTTCTCCCCATAGTTTGGTAGCCCCGTCTGTTTCACATATCCCTAGGTCCCTTAGGAAATCACTGGCATACTTTTCCGATATCATAGAACCATACAATACATCGTCATTTCTCAGTGAGTCTCCGATTTTAGTTTCCTTCACCTTTGCCATGAATTTATCCATGAACTCCTCGTATATGTCCTTGTGAAGTATCAGATTCCCCAAGCTAGTGCAACGTTGACCAGCTGTTCCGAAAGCAGCCCAATACGCACCTTCTACCGCATTTTCGATGTTCGCCGATGGCATCACAACTAGGGGATTCTTACCTCCCAACTCCAGTGAACACGAGACTAGGTTCCTTCCACATACCTCTCCGATCATCTTTCCAACGGGTGTTGAACCGGTGAAACTGATTTTATTCACTAGTCCCTCGTCAACCGAATCAACAAGGAACTGCCCCGCTCCACTTCCTTTGCCATGAATCAAATTGACCACTCCATTGGGTAGCCCTGCCTCGTGCATTATTCTAGTAAGCATGAATGATAACAGGGGAGAGTCTTGGGGACTTTTCCAAACGCAAGTGTTTCCGCACATTATTGCAGGAATCATCTTCCAGAAGGGCACCGCTGAAGGGAAATTACTAGCATTTATGAGGTGAACAGCTCCTTGTCAGGTAACTCTGAGTTAACCGTCTGACCATACAATCTCCTTCCCTCCGATTGGAAAAATAGGCATGTGTCGATTGCTTCCTGAACCTCACCTGCGCTCTCTTTCAGAGTCTTTCCTATTTCCCTAGATTCCACTCTGACAATATCGTCTTTGTGCTGCATTAGCAACCTTCCCATGTTTCCAATAATCTGGCCCCTAGTCGGAGCGGGCGTCTGTGACCATTGAGCGAAGGCATCCCTAGCTGAAATCAGTGCCTCGTGAACGTCTTCCTTTGTAGACAATGGAAACACTCCCACGCAGTCATCCAACCATGCTGGGTTCCTGCTTTCGAACGTCTCGCCATCGCTTGCTGGACGCAACTCTCCGTTGATTATGTTGTAGCCCATTACGGTGGGACTGCCGTTGGGGTTTTCTCTGTTTGATATCTCGAACCCCGTCTCAAGTACGTGTGCCATGTATACGGCGGATACTACTTCTGAAATGAATTATGCGCATCGCTATGCCTTGTTCCGGCAATCATTTTACACTGTGGAGAATCCTAGGTTGCAGGGTTTAACAACCCCCTATGCACGAGAAGTGATGGCAGGGAGTAAGAAATGTCACCAGACTCTAACGAATCATTAACTTTGAGAGTGGCGAAGGCGATACCAAGTGACGTGGGCCACGGACGAGCGAGAGTCCCATTCGACAATGACCTGAACCTAAAACCCGGAGACATCGTCGAGATTGAAGGAGAGAGGAAGACTGCGGCTATTGTTTGGAGATGCAGACCAGAAGATGCTAATCTTGGAGTTATTCGGATTGACGGAATAATTAGGAAAAACTCTGGAGTAAGTCTTGGAGACAGAGCCGAGATTCGCAAAGTCGAGGTCGAGCCTTGCACCAAATTGGTTCTGAGCCCAGTAATGGCGAAGCAACAGAAAGTTAGGTTTGGGCCCGGAATCGAAGGATTCGCAAGACGAGGCCTGAACAAGAGGCCAGTAGTTGCAGGAGACAGAATATTCATCCCAGGGATGACACTCTTCGCCGAAGCATTGCCTTTTGCTATAGTCCAGACCAGTCCCAAGGGGATAGTGCAGGTGCTTCCCGATACTGAGATCGTGATCAAGGAGGATGGCGTTGATCAAGAAGAGGAGAATATGGTTCAGACCATCTCCTACGAGGATATCGGAGGAATTGGAAACCAACTCCAAAAGGTTAGAGAGATGATAGAGCTACCTCTAAAGCATCCTATTCTATTCCGAAGGCTCGGGATCGACCCTCCGCGAGGGGTTCTTTTGCATGGACCTCCAGGCACTGGAAAGACACTGATTGCAAAGGCAGTGGCGTCAGAGACAAAAGCCCATTTCACATCCATAAATGGTCCGGAGATAATCTCGAAGTACTACGGCGAGAGTGAGAAGCAACTCCGTGAGATTTTTGACGAGGCCGCAGCAAACGCGCCAGCAATCATATTCATCGACGAACTAGATAGCATCGCTCCAAAGAGAGAGGACGTCACTGGAGAAGTAGAGAGGCGGGTAGTCGCACAACTGCTTACACTTCTGGATGGGATGGGTGGCAGGGACAATGTCGTTGTAATAGGGGCCACCAACAGAAGGGATGCGATTGACCAGGCCCTAAGGAGGCCTGGAAGATTCGATAGAGAATTGGAGATTGGTGTCCCAGACAAGGCAGGCAGGGGAGAGATACTGGAGATTCACACTAGGGATATGCCAATCAGTGATGATTACAATTTGGAGTGGCTACTTGACCATACCCATGGTTTCGTAGGAGCCGATATCTCAGCCTTGGTAAGGGAAGCAGCGATGAAGGCTCTTCGACGTTATCTCCCAGAGATAGATCTGGACGAGGAAGAGATTGCTCCTGAGGTAATCGAGAAGATGGAAGTCAGGATGTCAGACTTCCAAGAGGCAGTAAGAGAAATCGAGCCAAGCGCTCTCAGGGAGATATACGTACAGGTGCCAGAAGTTACCTGGGAAGAGGTAGGCGGTCTCCATGATGTCAAGGAACGACTGAAGGAGAGCGTAGAATGGCCATTGAACATGCCCGAGAAATTCGAACATTTCGGAATAACTCCGCCAAGAGGTATAATGCTGTTTGGCGCACCTGGTACGGGCAAGACCCTCATTGCAAAGGCGATTGCTAACGAGGCCAAGGCCAATTTCATATCCATAAAAGGACCAGAACTAATTTCTAAGTGGGTTGGAGAATCCGAGAAAGCAGTCAGAGAGGTGTTCAAAAAAGCGAAGCAATCCAGTCCTTCGATTGTCTTCCTTGATGAGTTTGAGAGCATTGCTGGAATGAGAAGGAGCCATTCCGGAGAGGGTTCAGATGTCATGAACAGAGTAGTGAACCAACTTCTGAGCAGTCTTGATGGGGTGGAAGGAATGGAAGGAGTAATCGTAGTCGCGGCAACCAACAGACCTGAAATGATCGATCCAGCACTGATGCGAAGTGGGCGATTCGAACGAGTTCTACATATTCCCCCACCTGATAGAGACTCTAGGTCCGCAATTTTGAAGATTCACACAAAGGACATGCCCCTCGGGAAGTTCAAGATTGACGATCTGGCTGCTAGTATGGAGAATTACACGGGTGCTGATATAGAGGCAGTCTGTAGAGAAGCAGCCCTAATTTCAATGAGAGATGAGAAGAAGACAGTAACTAGGAAGCACTTTGAGACCGCAGTGGAAAGAGTCAGGCCGACTGTTAACGATGAAATGATGCAATACTACTCAAAGCTGGAAGAGACACTAACCAGTGGTCTTGAGTCTGTGAAGCGCTCCTCCGGCACGATCTCCGGAATTGAATTAATTTGAGGAATATAATGAAGACCACATTCACCCAAGAAATAATGACCAGGCAAGTCTTAGATGCTGCAGGCGATCTTCTTGGCCATCTGACCGACTTCTCAGTAGATGTTGACACTGGAAACATTGTTGCAATCCTGGTCGTGACTGAACAGGGAATCGATCCTTCCGAGCTTCCGTGGCCAACAACCGACGGCCTCCTCACAATCCCTGTCGAGGAAGTAGCTAGCGTCGGTAATGCTGTGGAACTCTCCAGATAAGTCGATGCAGCATTGTTCATGGTCACATAACGGTCATAAAACGTTCTTCAGGCTCAATAATCATATTTGAGGTGGCCGGACGGTGGATTGGAGAAAGATAGGCGGTTTTCTCAATACCCGAAGGAACAAGAGGATAGCCTTGCAAGCCTCCTTCTGGGCCGTGCTCCTGCTTCTAATCGTATCAATCGCAATTACTTATGTAGTCCCTGGACAGACTCAACAGTCCGCATATGGGGACGAGTGGAACGATCTTGGATCATTTCGTGAGGAACTGAACAATAAGGGAGTGGAGACAACAGCGCTGGTATCCAGTCCGCTGCTTTTGAGTGACATTGATCATCCTGAGCAGACCATCTTTGTGATATCCGGTGTGGAGAGGGATACAATTTCACTCCCACGCTTCACCGGCGAAGATGACCTGATACAATTTTCTGAGGGAGACGGGTACACTTCTTCAGAGATTGTTGCAATCAGAGAATTTGTCTCGAGGGGCGGTACGCTGATTCTCATGGACGACTTTGGATATTCGAGTAACCTTGCCTCGGAGTTTGGTCTCCAATTCACTAACCATCGCTTGTATGCGGACTATAGCTACGACAACGACCTTGGGTCTGATTTCGTATGGGTAAATACCACCTCAGCATTCAACTTCACTTCGTCACAAGGAACACAGACCACGGTTAATCCATGTATCAGAGATATCGATGGAGATGGAGTTGTCGACGTTCTCGATCAAGATCCCAGTGACCCAGAAATCGGAGCACCATTCGTAACAGTCCAAGACTCCGGTCTTTGCGCACACCGGTTCCTAGGCACAGATCCATCAACAAATCAGCCCAGATGGGATTGGTCACAGGATTACAGCATACTCACCAATACTCCATCGGCGTTCGAGAAGACTACCTCATACAATCCTGCGGAGAGACGCTATGTCATCTCAAAAACCACTCAGGACTCGTGGATAGACAATAATGGAGACGGCAACTACTCAGTTGGCTCCTTTGCTGCGTTTGGTCTTGTGGGGGACGAGCAGGGCCCGTTCCCAGTCTACGTCAGATACTGCGAGGCTATTCTTTGTCGGGGTTCAGAGACCGGGAGAGTCCATTTCATATCTGATGGATCAGTTCTGATTAACTCATTGTACGATCCGGAATTCGCTTCGATATACTCCGGCATGGTACCAGAAAACGACAATAGGAAATGGATTCTAGATGTAGTAGCAGAGGCTCTGATACTGAACGATAATGGAACTTCTCCAGGAGAAAACGCATTAGTTATCTTCGACGAGAGCAGGCACCAACAGCCCACAATATTCGGTGACACGTACAACCTAGTCTACTACCTACTGATCTATTTCACTAATGATTGGATGGCCATGCTGATACTATTCCTTTTCCTGTTCATTCTGCTAGAGGCTGTACTGATCAGGAAAGAGGACCCAGAGGACTGGAGACACGTTTTCAGAGTTGTTTACTATGGATTCGGAGATGCTGAGAGATACAAGTACTACCAGAGGCCAGAGAAAATCAGACAAGTTCTTCTCACTAGGGTAAGGAATCTCAATGCCCTAACAATGGAGGAGTTTGATGCAATGCCGGCCTCCGAACTTCAGGGAATGATCCGTGATCCCGTTCTTGTTCGCTTCCTTTTCGAGGAGAGGAACTACAGGCCAGATGAATTGGTTGGTATTGTTAGGAGAATAAAACAATGGGGAGAGTCTGGGGGTGTGACGAAAGTTGTGGACTAGGAAAGCAGCAATTATGTTAGCAGGAGGTGTAAGCCTAATCTTGGTCGGAATGATGATCTCCAACTTCCAGATGATGATAATCGGTCTAACCTTCATCGCTTTCATATCTCTAAATGGGTGGATAGTAGGTCAGTCTGAACTAGAGATAACACGATTCGTGCCTCATTCGAATGTATACAAGGGAGACCTGATCGAGGTTTCGCTAACAATCACGAACAAGTCCTACAGGAGAACACAGCTACTGGAAATCTTTGACAACGTGCCCCATGAGATGAAGATAAGACGAGGTATCAACCAGATTAGGATAAACCTGGGACCGGGGCAGTCAACCAAACTAGATTACATGCTCAGGTGCCCGCTTAGGGGGCACTTCTCGATAGGACCTATTTCTGTAAGACACCGTAATGCCTTCGGTTTGTTCGTGAACGAGTCGAAGATAGAGGATCTGTGTGACATAACCGTCTTCCCACAGGTAAGGGACGTGGAGGACGCAATGCTGAGAGCGGACGTCCCGAAGATGTATACGGGAGCCACTACACTCAGAACTCCTGGGCCTGGGATGGAGTTCTACTCGCTCAGGGAGTACCTCTCCACCGATCCGATCCGATCAATAAATTGGAAGGCGTTCGCAAGAACCGGTGAAATGATGGTAAATCAGAAGACTAGGGACGCAGTTACTGATGTCTTCGTAATTCTCGACACAAGAGAGGTCAGTAGAATTGGGACCGTCCTGAAGAATCCTCTCGAGATGGGCGCATCTGCAGCGGCATCTCTAGCCAGCCATTTCCTGAAAAGGAAGGACTCCGTTGCCATGGTGACCTATGGGAGCAGGATGGACTTCCTACCGCCTGATTCTGGCGATAAGCAGCAGTACAAGGTGTTGAGTCGCTTGGCTTCTGTTTCCCCCTCCGGATCGATGCCTCTCCAGGCGGTAACAAATGCACTTTCTCCGAGAATCAGTCGCGGCTCTCCTGTCTTCATAATCAGCAGTCTAGAGGGCGATGGCACCACTCTTCCTGCAATCAGGAACTTGTCTGGAAACGGGCACGAGATAATCATCCTGTCACCCAGTAGCGTTGACCTCGAGAGACTAGTAAGCCGCATCCCCCGAATGGCCTACGAGGTCCTCAAGTTGGAGAGACAGAATCGATTGACTGCCGTATCGGGATACGGGGCCAAAGTCGTGGATTGGATGCCCGATGTCGAGCTGTCGCAGGCTCTGGTACAGTCGAGGGGGTGAGAAATTGGAACTATCTGAGAAGAAGGAGGAAATAACTGAGACCCTGCATATTCCTGTACTGAGAAAGAAATGGCAGATATTAGTCCTACAAATAACCTCCACCGTTTCGCTTTTGCTCTTACTCAAGAGGATGAGCGATATCTATGGCCATTGTAGCGATGATTTCATTTTGAACAATAACGCGGATACCTGGTGTCCCTCATACGAACACACCAGAGGCCTAATGTGGATGGAAAACGCCAATGGACTCCTAATACCGGATTTCCTTTTGGGTGTGGGGCAGACAGGCACGATGTCCATGATTGGACCTTTGGTCTTGTGCCTATTCGCAACTTTCGGGATAGAAAGATTCTGGTCATCCTCACAGGAGCTGCAGAACAGAATCAAGCAGGTGGCTGGAGCATTGCTTGGTGCCTGGGTAATCCTACCATTCCTATTCTCTTGGATTTTAGCAACATTCTCCAATGGCTTCCACTTCCCTTGGAACAGCAACGACTCAATGAATCACATAGGGGAACTGTTCCATCCATTGGGACTCATGGGAGAACTCGTGTTCCTAGGAATTGTATTCGCACCAGTCTTGGTAGGACTAATCGGGATATGGGGTCTTTCGAAGAGATTGATTACCTGGGTGGTAGGATACTACATTATCGTAATCGCATTCCACGCAGTCCTTACCTTCGAACCCATAGTCTCTGAGGTTGACGTAGGACTACGTGCGCTTCCAACCCAGATAGGAGAGGGCTCCATGTTCGGTGGCCTGGTTTCCCCGCTTGCAGGCTCTCTAATTGGGGTAGCCATACTGATGCTTATTTTCTTGGAGTCTGGGTCTGCTGCCATATCTCACATGGAATACGCAGCCTCGCTACCTGAGGAGTCCAAGAGAGATCCTGAGTATATCAGGCAGTTCAATAACGTGGTCAACTCTCATCTAATCCAATTACTAGTGGTAGTATCCTTGGTAGGAGTTACCACGGCTCTCGCTCTGGCATTCGATGACCTGATGATATCTATAGTTGGAATACTGGAGGGTACTCAGTGGACTGGCCAAGTAAAGGAATCGCTGGAACTACAGATGACATACGGCAAAGTAATCTCTGCAGGCCTCTTCATCATAGCAGTCGCCGGACTAAGATTCGTGGTCCCGTGGCAGATTGTTTCTGGCTACGTGGAATCGGGAATTTCGAGGCTTCGCTCTAATTAGGCCCTAATTCTAACGTACATCTTTCCAATAGCCGTCGCGATTAAAGGAATCACTGTAACCAGTCCACAAACGGTCATCACGCTAGAGATAGCACCCATACTCGGCTCTAGAGCCTCTTCTATTTCTGGAAAGGCAACAATTCCCAAAAATGACAGAGCAAACAGCGAAAGCCTGTCAATCGTGGGGGAGAAACTCTTGTCTCCAATCTCGCTCCTATCCGGTAGGATTTCAGAACTGCCCATGGCCTTCCGGTGGATAGTCAACCAATCAAATCACCGGAGGATGGTTTGAAGCCTATGTTGCCCGACGAAGCTACATGACAGGAGCCATCGAGGTTCAGACTTGCAGCAGGTGTCGCTCCGATGCTATCGTCTTCCAGGAGTACAGTGGGCAACATCTGTGTGGGAGGCACCTTTCTTCCTCAATTCGAAAGAGAACCTCAAGGGAACTGAGGGCACAGCTAAGTCTTCCAAAGAACGCCACCAAGGCAGATGGATCACCCTTCATAATCCTGATAGCTGTTTCAGGCGGAAAGGACTCTGCAGTCCTATTATCGATGATGGCTGACATAATCGGAGGCCGAAGGGATGTGGAATTGGTGGCGGGTTGCGTTGACGAAGGAATCGATGGATATCGCGCTCCATCGATGGAATTTGCGAGAGAGCTGGCCGACTCACTTTCCCTTAGATTCGAGACTCTTAGCTATGAGGAGATGGGGTACGGAAAAATGGACGAGGTGGTCAAACTCATGCCTGCAATGGGGCAGAGTCATGTTGAGGCAAAGGGACTCATGCCATGTTCATACTGCGGGGTCTTCCGTAGGCAGGGACTGAATGCACTGGCTGAGAGAGTTGGTGCCGATGTCATGGCATTAGGTCATAATCTGGATGATATGGCTCAGTCCATTCTTATGAACCTCCAAAAGGGTGAGATTGAAAGGTCGGTCAGGCTAGCTCCACATACCCATTCCAAGATCGATGGATTGGTTCCTAGGATTGTCCCACTTCGATGGATACCCGAGCAAGAGATCCATGCTCATGCCCTGTTTACGGGACTCCCCATTCACCATGGAGACTGTCCTCATGCCCCCGGTGCTATGCGTCAGCAGAGTAGGTCAGTTGTTGCTAATCTCGAGTCACTGACTCCCGGAGCAAGACACGGCCTACTCCACTCCCTTGATAGAATAAGAGAGATGCATTTGATGGCGAATCCAGACCTTACTCAGGATGTAAAAAATTGCAAAGAATGTGGTGAGATTACCAGTCGAGAGGTCTGCCAGTCATGCACGATGAGAAACTGGCTATCTGAGGCCTCCTGATACAGATTCACTTAGAGGACGTTTTCAATTAACTCATTGATTTCTTGATCACGTCCACAGTAATAGCACCTAACTTGTAATGGGTTCCTCGATGTCACACGCATCCTTTGTGGCAATGGTTCTCGGTCGTTCTTCGTGATACAGTTCCAAAAGGAGCACTTGGCGATATTTAATAGGTCATCAGCAAGTTCTACCTTCATCTTCTCAGCAACAGCATGATTTCTGATTATCGCTATACTGGCAGCAGGTGCTATCAGAGCAAGCCTGTCCAGGTCTTCTTGGTCTAGCTCTCTATCCTCAATTTTTAGGACATCCTTCCTTCCCAACTTATCACTGGGCACATTCATTACTAGTGAAACCGGAGTAGCTCTGTCAGTATCTATCCTTAGAATCCTGATTACCTGCATTGCATTGCCTGAGGGGATGTGATCCACTACCGTGCCGTTTCTAATTGCGGTTACTCTCCTCATCTCACTCATCAATTCACCTCCTTGGGCACATCTATCCCTAGACTCCTGCACAGAAGCGCCATCCTGGTGGGGACGCCATTGAAAGCCTGCTCGAAGTATCTAGCGAACTCGGTGGAGTCCACGCCTGGGTCTATCTCGTCCACCCTTGGTAGAGGGTGCATGATAATCATCCCCTTCATGGCACCGGAAAGATTCGATACCCCGATTTTGTATATCCCAGCTACCTTGGCGTACTCGTCCTCGTCGGGGAACCTCTCCTTCTGGATCCTAGTTACGTAGATCACATCCGCCCCTGCGATTTGATCCTCCAATGACTCTGTCTCCATGATTTCTGAACCGTGTTCTCTGAGATCCGAAACTATCTCTACTGGCATTTTCAGCGTTGATGGCGATACCAGAGTAAGTTTGGCACCGAACCGAACTAATGCATGGGAAAGGCTGTGAACCGTTCTACCATATCTCAAATCTCCGACAAGGACCACATTAAGTCCTTCTAGAGTACCATGCGCCTGTCTGATAGTGAAGAGATCAAGCATTGTCTGGGTGGGATGATTTCCAGCACCATCACCAGCATTCAGAATAGGAATTTCCACTGCATCTGCGCTGTATTGGGCTGCACCTTGTCTTGGATGCCTAATCGCTGCCACATCAGCATATCCGTCAATCATCTGCATTGTGTCATAGAGGGTCTCACCCTTCGCTACTGATGTGCCAATAGAAGTAAAGTTCAGGACGGAACCACCGAGCCTCTTCATGGCAGTCTCAAATGACATTCTGGTCCTAGTTGAGTTTTCGAAGAACATATTTGCCAGCACCTTTCCCTGGAGGAGGGGGAGGTAAACATCTCCTCTGGCAACCGGAACTAGTCTCTCGGCATCGTCCAGAACGGCAACGATTTCCTGGTTGGTTAGGTCGTCCATAGTGACTATGTCGCCCATCGTTATCTGACTATCGCGGAAGCAGCCCTCTCATATGCCTTGTCATTGCATAAAATGCTCAATTTCTCCAAACCGGCGTCTTGATGTGTGAAGCGCTGCCCCGAAGTTTCGATGATAATCAGCCGAACCCCTCTCAGAGTTTCGTTCTGTGGAGGTGGAACGGATATTGATGACTTCTCGATGTCAGAACCAAAGGGGGGCAGGGTAGTTTCAGCTGCACTGTCCAGATACGTGTATGTTACCATAAACAGGAGGTTCGATGATCGGATTCGAGTCTCTTACTCATCCATGGAGGATGTAGGTTCTCTAGAAAACATTCAACACGGTCTGGTTAGGGAGGCATTGAGACTAACTGGAATAGAGTCGGGCGTAGAGATTACCACTATTGCTGATATCCCAGGACAAGGAACCGGACTCGGGTCCTCCTCTTCGGTCACTGTAGGTCTACTCAATGCGATGCATGCTTTCCAGGGAAGGGAGGCATCTAAGGATCAACTCGCTGAAGAGGCTTGCCAGATCGAGATAGACACCTTGGGTGCACCGATTGGCAGACAGGACCAGTACGCAGCCTCTTTCGGAGGAGTCAACTCAATCAGGTTCGGAAAGAATGGAGTCCAAGTTGAACCCATCGAGGTTTCAGAAGGATTGTCCAAGAAATTCTCCGAGAATTTCACCCTCGTTTTCACAGGAATGACTAGAAGTGCAAGCAAGGTCTTGTCTAAGCAATCTGATGATGAGTCTGACAAGAACAATAGGATGAGGGAAATTAGGAAGCACGCTGATGAGGCAGCTTCCTTTATACAGCAAGGAGATCTTGATTCACTAGGGGCCATCCTAAATCAGACATGGATATCTAAGCGAGGAGTCTCCTCAATGATTACTAATACACAAATCGATGATTTGTATGAGAGTGCGATATCCTCCGGGGCAATAGGAGCCAAGCTACTAGGAGCTGGAAATGGAGGCTTCCTCTTGGTATGTGGAAATCAGCAGCTCCGAGGCATTTTACAAAGGGAACTAGGGGCAGGCCATCGGATGTTCACTTCTCTGGCTCCCGAATAATCTTCGGAACTTGAGAGAGGTGCCAAGATGACACCCGAAAAAAGGAAATCAGAGTATCTAGCAACCCTCCTCATTTCTACTCTGCTCATGCTTTCTCAAATTATGGCATCTCACAATTCATTGGAGGAACACGAATCGGATTCAGGTTTCTCAGATTCGAACGGTAATCAGACAATTCAAGGGCAGTCGTTCCTTAATTTCACCAATTCAATCTCACATAGCTCACAGGTGAATGCGACTTGGTTTGCACAGGTGTCCGTTCTCGAGAGTTACGGAACCGATCTTCTGGAGAACAGATCGATCGGGCTCTTGAACCAGATAGATCAGGACCTAGGTAACTCGGATGGGTGGATAGACGAATCGGAAGCCAACTCTTTCTCTGAACTGGTAGTCTCTTCCAGAAACTGGACAGACTCATTTTCAGGTGGTTGTTGCACATTCGACTATTCTTCCATGTCAGTAGTTGGATCCATTGACGTATCTGTCAATCCTCCGGAAATAGGGCCTACAAACAGAACTGGGGGTGAATGGGGGTGGACGGAGAGTGGAAATCTGATCGGTACTTCCGATGGCAGAACTCTTCGATTAATCGACCTCCCAAGAGTAGGCGCTTTGATTGAGGAGGTTCCCCTGATGGTCTCTCTTCCTGAGGGCTGGGAGTTCAAGTTTAGCCCAATGTCGGAGATAATTACAGGTAGCCCAAGAGCATTCGTTGTCGACAGGTCTCAGGCCCCAGTTGCCTATGACATCAGGATTACAATTGACCGTAACATGCCTCCGATCCTTTCTGCGATAAGCTTCCCTCAAATTTCCTCAACAATCTCACTGGCAAAGTCCTCTTTGTTCTCTGCAACGTGCTCGGATAACCCATTGGAAAATCCGAGAATAGAGTGGACGATAAGCAGAAGCGGAACAACAATTTCCTCATTCGAGAATGATTGGATATCGGTCAAGCCCAGCGATCTAAACTTCACCCATGGCGACGTAATGAGCGTGAACGCAACCTGCATTGACTTCCACGGATCAGTATCGCATTGGAACGACAATCCCACCGTTGACGGAATCCCACCAGACTGGAGCGGGAAGTTCACAGTTAATGGAATCGAGGGACAGGTAATACAAAATGGAAGCCAAACGCCAATTCTTGCACCGGCGGGGAGCTTGGTTAGATTCGATGTCAACGCATCCGACGACTCATCATTACCGGTATTGCTGGAGTTGTACACAAACGTATCAGAGGGATGGAGGCAAACCGGTTTGAATCAGCAAACCTTCGAGTTCACCGCCAACCAGGGAATGGGCATCAATGGCGCCGATATGGGGATTGATGAGAGGCACTTGCAGAGGGCACCATCTGAAATCCTCATGGCACTGGTCGCTACCGACGATGCCGGAAACACGGTCTTATCGGAATGGACACTCAGAGTCCTGGATGCAAACCCCCCCACAGTAATTCCACGATTATTCTCCGATGGAATAGAAATTGAGTATGACGACAAAATACATGAAAATGATGAACTAGAGCTTAACCTCTCTCATTCTTACGACGACCTCGATCCAATAGGCGACGTTTCATGGTCCATATTGGTAGACGGCGAAGAGATATTCCAAAGTAACCCAGACTGGTCGGTCTTCGAACCAATAAGCCTCTCATTTCTCACCAAGGGCACTCATAACATCACCGTGAAAGCAACCGACTCCAAGGGGAATGTCAGGGAAGAACCGATCTCGATTACTGTTGAGCCTAGGAGTGGGGCTCACATCAGTGTGGTCGAAGCGACGCTTCCTGATGATGCTAGGATTGGAAGTAGCGTGATGCTCACGGGGATAGTACAAAACGATGGTTCCGATCCTGCGTTTGCTCGAGTGTGCCTATCAGATATCTGCGGAAGATGGACAGAAGAGCCATTTGCAGCCACATTGGAATCAGGCCCTGGACAGGCGACGATAGAGTTCCAGTTCGAGATGCAGAACGATACCGTCGAGGATCTATACCTCAGCTGGGATAGCGCTTCATCAGGGACATATGGGGATATTCCAATAGAGGTATCTCTAAAGAAACAAGCAGGAATCGCAACATCACTGATCCTGGTTGTTATACTCGGAATATCTGCATTATTATTTGCATGGTACAGAAACTCAGAATAATCCTGTCCCTGCGCTGAACCTGGAACCGTATACATATTGACCCCCCTTTATGTACGGGCATATGGTGATGCTTCCAGACTACCCCTCTCGTGTCGTCGCCAAGCATCGAACCAGGGTGGAAAGGGTATCTTTGCTCTTTCAGTTAATCCTAATTTCACTCGGGGCTTGGTGGCTCTTCTCTTCTTTTGGGTCCGAATCATCTCCGCTTAACAGGTACGTACCGGTATTAATTCTGTTCTCCTCTGCACTACTTCTTCAGGACCTAGTAGAATTCGGACCAACTGAGAGAATGCGAATCTCCACTGCATGCTGCATTGCATGGCCATTACTGCTGGCAATGGCATCGGTAAACCGTGTTGAAGGAAATATCGCCGCAGTCCTCACTCTGATTCTTGTCTCCGCAATTCTGTATTATATCTCGAGGAGTTTGCTAGGATACGATGTGAAAACAAGGAGATGGAGGGGAATGATGACAACAATTGGATTCACTATTGCGATTCCGATAGTCCTGGAATCAAACATCGCGTCTCTTTTGATAATGTCAATTGCCGCCTCATTCACCACTATACCAATACTGTTCACGAAAGACGGGCTAGAGGAAGAAAGGAAAGATTTCTCTGAACAACTTAAGGATGCAGAGAGACATATCCTTGGTCTACAGTCTGGGAACACACTAATGCAACAACCGAACTCCCTACTAAAGATGGCCAGAGAGCAAGGTTGGAAAAATCCTGAAAGAGGTACTGAACTAATCTCAGAGGCCAAGAAGGAAGCAACCAGGATTGCATCATTTTTATCTGACGTCGAAGAAATCAGGGAGCAATCTGAAATGTCCATCAATAAAGCCGAGAGAGTAACAGGTTTCCCAGGGAGGCCAAGGAAGATTTTCGAAGACGCCTTGGCCGAACTTGAAAACGGCTCACTCAGGGCTTCTGAAAGCAGGTTCAGGGAGGCTAAGTCCGAGGCAGAGATGATTGAATCCAACTGGCAGAATGCCGTAGAAGCGATTGATGAGGCCGAGAAAGCTATTTCCGATGCGCAGGGTCACCTGGTCCAAGGACTTCGATCAACTCTAAATGAAGCGAAAAAAGCCATGGAAAATGAGGATCCACAATACGCATTGGCAATTGTTTCAGAGATACCATCCCAGATGGTTGATGTTGAAGGACTAATGTCGCAAGCAAGAAAATCCTTTGAGGAGGCCAAGAGCGAGGCTTCTTCGTTTGATTCGGGCTCCATTGGAGATCTGAATAAGAGGTTGGAAGATGCAAATGAGGCCTTAGATTCTGGAAATGCTTCTCTCGCAATCGGACTCTCGGAAGGAGTGACTAGGTCAATTAGGAAGGAATCCGAAGCTAAAACCACTGTTCAGAGGTCTCTTAGACAGGTCAAGCGCATCAAGGACAGGATACCAGTTGGAGACTCGGGCTCTGAGTGGAGTAGAAGACTGGATGAGGCGAAATTGTCTGCAGATAAAGGAAAATGGATAGAGGCCGCAGAAAGTCTGAGCGCACTAGCCGAAGAGCTGGATGATTTCCACTCACGACTCGAAGAGGCCCGAGAGATGCTCGAATTCCTGGATGGGGATTGGAGAAAACTCAGGAAAAGGCTAGAGTCATCGGGATATGGAGCGGATAACAAAGACAGGATTTCAACCGAGGGATATCTTGCAGCCGCAGAGAGGGCTCTTTCAGAAGGGCAGATCGACGATTGCTTGGAATCATTGGGAGAAGCAGACTCGTCAATGGAAGTACTTCGTCGTCTAGTCTAGGAAATCCCGATTCTCAATTAACCGAGCCTCTCAATTACCAAGACTCCCTCCCTGAATTGAAGCGGACATGGTCTAGTGGTTATGACAGCAGGTTCCCAACCTGCTAACCCGGGTTCAACTCCCGGTGTTCGCACCAATATCCGGTAAACGACTGAAACATCACCGACACATGCCGCCAATTTGTTTAAATCACAGATGTCGATGTTTACGTTTCATGGACCAAACACTGGACATGCAGGTCGCCGCGCTAATTTTCCTGGCCGGCACTAAGAGCCTCGTCACCAGTGAGCACCCTGGTGGCGTTGAAATGACGAGCGAAGTAGAGGAGGATTCGGAAGATCCAGCACCGAGAAATATTCCTCAAATACATGAGCCACTGAATTACGGCTCAATAGGAATTTGAAACTTCGTTGTTGTGTACTGGCCCACTACTGTATTGAAATAATGAATCACGGAGGTAAAGATATGAGGAGAAAATCCATTCGAGCTTTCTCGATGATGCTCTTGATGATGACAGCCGGCTGTCTACAGGCTGTGGATGGGGTCATCGAGGATATCGATAGGACCATAGATGCAATGGAGGGGGACTATCCCAAGCTAGATCTACCAGAGAGAACTAGATCTTCTCCCTCTCTACATACCTACGATGCATGTGAGACACTTCTGGAGGATCTAAAGACGGCAGTGTACGACGAGATGATAGTTAATCTGGACCAACAAAGCTACTGGCATTGGGTCACAGAGCCAATTATGATGAGGATGGATGGCGGATCTATCTTCGCGGAACCAGATTTGGATCTTGCTGATGACTCGGCTACTGATACTGGAGGGTCTGGATCCGAACAGACCACCGAATCCCGTGAGGGGGAGTTTTCAGGTACGAATAATCAGGAGGCGGGTGTAGACGAAGCGGACTTCCTCAAGACTGATGGTTACCACATCTACATGCTTAACGGTCGATTGCTACTGATTATGGGAGTTCCTGAATTTGGTGAACTCACATTGGAGTCCAACCTAACAATAGAGGGAAACCCTACTCAGATGATGATTGAGGGGGACAGACTGGTTATCTCCTCTTCGATATACTACTGGTCTCTACCCGAAGACAGCGATCTCAGGAAGGTGATGTCCGAGGAAGTCACGGCCACCGACCCGTTCAGTGACGTGACCTACACCTACACGAAGGTTCGGAACTTAGTCAAGTACACCGTGGTAGACATAACTAATCGATCATCTCCAGTTGTCGAGAAGGAGATGTACATCGAGGGCAACTACCACACGGCAAGGATGGTTGATGGGACGGTTCGCTCAGTAACACACCTATGGACATACTTCGACGGAATCAGAAACTGGGTCGAATTACCAGAGGAGTACTGGTCAGTGGAAGATACTGACGAGAGAATGGGTATCTGGAACGATAGCGTAAAGCAGACCGTTCTAGACAATGAGCAGGTCATCTCAGAGCTCACTCTGGATGACTTCGTCCCTCATATTTACGAAATCAGGGAAGGTGAGATATTCACACATCCTCTGACCTTTGAGCAGTGCACAGAGTTCTCAGCGAGCTCTGATAGCGCAGGACGGGGTTTCACTACCATTATGACAATGCAGATGCTCAATGAAGAAGTATCTCTAGAGGTTGACCACATCACATCCTCATGGGCCCATGTCTACTCCTCCGAGGACACCCTGGTTCTAGCCGAGCCAGCGAACGACGGCTGGTGGTTCTGGAGGAACTCTGAGTGGGAGGATGCCACGAACATCCACTCATTCGACATCAGTGATGCTAATCACACCACCTATCTCGCTTCCGGAAGGGTTGAGGGGACTGTAAACGACCAGTTTTCAATAAGTGAGCACAATGGCTCGATTCGCGTAGCCTCGACTTCCGACAACTGGTGGATGTGGTGGAGGTTGGCTGAAACAGACGAGAATGGCGAACCGGTCTGGACAGGACCCACAAACCAAGTCACTATCTTGATGGATGATGGAGAAGGGAGGCTCGATCAAATCGGTTTCCTCGGAGACATTGCAGAAGGAGAGACGATTTGGAGTGCTAGATTCGTCGGAGATAGGGGCTACCTGGTGACTTTCATGAACATTGACCCGTTATGGGTTCTCGATCTCTCAGACCCCTACAACCCGATTGTTCTGGGGGAACTGCACGTACCAGGAGTGTCAACTTACATCCATCCAATTGACGATGATAACCTGCTCACCATTGGAATAGCAGGAGGCGCGGATGGGCTCGGTCTTGATTGGTCCATTACTCAAGTCTCCCTTTTCGATGTCAGTGACACCAGTAATCCGAGCCTATCGGATACTCTTCCACTCACTCCTGCGTACGTCGACGAGAACTGCGAGGACATCATGACCTGCGGCTGGTCTTGGTCCTACTCCGAAGCAACTTACGAGCACAAGGCATTCACCTTCTGGGCTCCTGAGTCACTTTTGGCAGTCCCACTGTCCACTCACAGGTACGTCTACGACGAGATTGAGATCGAGGGTAAGGTCTACTCTCACTACGGGTATGAATACGTCTCGATGCTCAAGATGATCGATATCGACACCGAAAACGGATCCCTATCAAATCACGGCGAGGTTGAGCACTCTGAGTTCTACAACGGGGAGGGCCTGTCAAGTTGGTGGTCAGGCTCGACGAGTATCAGGAGATCGATGTTCATGGGGGACTACGTCTACGCCTTCTCAGCTGGCGGAGCTACAGTCCATAGGACGACCGACCTACAAATGATGGTCGAATTGGAACTCCCCGGAAATGAGCCAGTAGAGTACAACTATGTCTCCGAGGAGCCTGATAGAGTCGATGAGGACTCAGAAGAGTCATCTGAAGAGACAGAGACATACCCATGCAACGAGTCAGACGCGGAGGGTTGCGAGGACTAGCTAGGGCTACTAACCGAACCTTAGTGCTCTACCTACTGAACCTGGTAGTGCAACCGGCAATCCACGTAGTGCTCCGTTTTCCTCTCTTTTGTGGACTATCTCGCCATCCACTATCGTGTATCTTGGCCATCCCGTAAGCTCCATACCATTGTACGGAGTCCAACCAACCCTTGTCCATGTATCCGCATCAGTTATGGTTCGCTTAGTTTCCAAGTCGACCAAAGTCAAGTCAGCATCATATCCCTCAATTAAGGAGCCCTTATTCTGAATGCCGTATACCTTGGCAGGCCCCTCACACATCCAGCTAACTACTTCTGAGACACTACATTTGCCATCCAATGCGTGAGTCAGCATTAGCGGTAACGATGTCTCGACACCTGGCATTCCAGCCGGTGCGTTAGGGAAACCCACAGATTTGGACTCCAGTGTGTGAGGGGCATGGTCGGTGACCACGCAATCTATGGTGCCATCCTTCAGACTCCTCCAAAGAGAATCTCGATCCTCAGTATAACGAATTGGCGGATTCATCAGAACCCTCTCTCCTAGAATCTCGACATCATTCTGATCGAAGGTCAGGTGCTGGGTGCACACCTCGGTAGTGATGAGATCGCCTTTGTTTTTCTGTAACCATTCTGCTTCCTTCTGGCTTGTCAGATGGACGATGTGGAGACGATGATCGTGATCCTTGGCTAGTGAGGCCGCTCTTTTCGTGGCTAGGAAAGCGCATTCAACATCTCTGCACTCTGCATGAGAAGCAATGTCAGTACGATGTTCAAACTCTGCAGTACGCTGCTGCAAGCGTTCCTCATCTTCCGCATGGGTCGCGATAATCCCCCCTGTGTTGGCGAAGATATTCTCCAGTTGCTTTTGCTCATGAACGAGCAGGTCTCCAGTACTGCTGCCCATGAAAATCTTGATTCCACAAACGCCATCCATTCCTTCCACGCTTTGCAAATCTGCGATATTGTCGTTTGTAGCACCTATGAAGAACCCATGATGGGTAACAGACTTCTTTGAAGCGATAGCAATTTTTCGTTCCAAAGTCGAACGATTTGTAGCATTGGGATCGTTGTTTGGCATGTCAAGGAATGAGGTTACTCCTCCCGCAGCAGCAGCTCTACTTCCGCTCTCTAGATCTTCCTTTTCGGTGCTTCCAGGCTCCCTGAAGTGAACATGAGGATCAATTGCTCCTGGAAGCAAGTGTAAGCCCGTTGCATCGATCACTGCCTCATTACTTCTAGCATCCAATCCCCCTCCGGGTGCTATGGTCGAGATAGAGCCACCAGAAACACGCAGGTCTCCTTCAACAACCCTATCTGGCAAAATCAGGGTCGCATTCTGAATTAGCAAATGACCATCCATGGTGGGTTCCTATGTTGTCGGAACGCTGACATCACAATACTGTTGCCATCGCTGACTCATTTTCATCCCCCGCTCGCTTCAAATAATCGAGGCCCCAGCGCGGAGGTAGCGGGTTGGAGTAGTCAGGTTATCTCGTCGGGCTCATAACCCGGAGACCGATGGTTCAAATCCATCACCCGCTACCAGAAAATAAAGTGAAAGTGAAAAATCGCTGTACTGCAACGATTCTCAAAGAATGACTACTTTCATAGAGCGACCAGGGGTCCTTCATTTGTTCATATACCCCCGATTAAAGACAGGGAAGTATTGGTGAACAGGATGAGCGAAAAAACAGCAAGTGAAAGAATGGAAGAAGAAGAAATTGTAATCGATGTGGACGATGCAGAGCCCACTATCGAGGATCTCCCAGGCGTGGGTCCTGCAACTGCGGAGAAGCTTCGAGAAGCAGGTTTCGAAGAACTACTTGGGATAGCTGTGATGAGTCCATCTGAACTATCAGACCAAGCAGAACTGGGAGAGGCAGTAGCCGCCAAGATTATTGCAGGAGCAAAGAAGCTAGCCAATATTGGGGGTTTCGTTAGTGGAGTAGCACTTCTAGAGAAGAGGAAGAGAGTCCAAAAGTTGACCTCAGGAGCTTCATCTCTGGACGAACTACTAGGTGGAGGTTTCGAGACTCAGTCAATAGTAGAGGTATTCGGAGAATTCGGAAGTGGAAAGACGCAAATTGGACATCAGCTAGCGGTGAACTGCATTCTTTCTTTGGATCAGGGGGGACTAGATGGAGAGGTGGTTTACATTGACACTGAAGACACTTTCAGACCGGAGAGAATAGCCCAGATGGCAGAAGGAGTGGACATGGATCCTCAAGATGCTCTGGATAGGATACACGTAGCCAGAGCTTACAATTCTGCTCACCAGATGTTACTTGTCGATGAAATCAAGAGGATGGCAAAGAGTATTGATGTGAAAGTGATCATTGTCGATTCTCTGACAAGTCACTTCAGAGCCGAGTACGTAGGCAGAGGGATGTTAGCTCCCAGACAGCAGAAGCTAAATCGACACATGAAGGAACTCAAGCAGGTCGCAGATGTGCAGAATGCGATCGTTTTGGTGACAAACCAGGTTCAGGCGAAACCAGATGCGATGTGGGGAGATCCCACCAGAGCAGTAGGAGGGCATATCGTCGGACACGCCAGCACATTCCGCCTTTACCTCAGGAAGTCAAAGGGGGGCCGTAGAATTGCTCGCCTGATTGACAGCCCTAATCTACCCGAGGGTGAGGCAGTCTTTACCGTGACATCCGAGGGCCTGCGTGACTAGCGCGCAGGTCTCGGAGTCCGAAGACTAAGCAGCCAATTCCGATAGCTCTGACTCGACCATCCCGAGTAGGGAGAGGAAGTGTCCCTCATCGAATCCTAGTCTCAGATCCGCTGCTTCAAAGAGCTCCGGCAGCGTCTTTGTGTTCCCGAGTGACATCGCTTTCGCATAGTCATCCAATGCCTTTTGCGGATCTCCCATTTGTGTCTTCCATAGCTGCAGTGATCCGAGTTGCGCTATTCCGTATTCAATGTAATAGAAAGGTACGCCGAAAAGGTGACCCTGCTGCTGCCAAGAAACCTCTCTGAAATCTGTATGACCAGTCCAGTTCATGTCAGATCCGAATTTGTCCCTTATTGAGAGCCACACCTCCGCTCTTTCCTCCCTGGAATGGCCCGGGTTAGCGTAAATCCAATGCTGGAAAGAGTCTATGGTGGCTATCCAAGGAAGCAGGAAAACCACTCCTTCTAGATGCGTCCTCCTCGCCCTTAACGCGTCTTCTTCATTCTCGTAGAATTTGTCCCACCATGGTTGTGTTAGTAATTCCATTGACATAGATGCGACCTCGGCGAACTCGATAGGATAGTCTCTCTCATCAATCAGTTCCAGATGGCCACAGTACAGTGAGTGGAAGGCATGGCCTGCTTCATGAATCATTGTCTCCAAATCACCTTGTAGACCAGCCGCATTCATGAAAATGAAAGGTACCCTGCTCTTCTCCAAGTAGTATTGGTAACCCCCTGGGGCCTTGCCCTTTCTGGTGTCCAGATCAAGGGTATCCATTTCTACGAGTCTGTCGAATTTTCCACCGAGGTCTTCTGAGATTTCATTGAACATATCTGACAGTTTCTCTACCATTTCTTCAACCGTATCGAATGGCCTTAGCGGATCTTTGCCGTGTATATCAGGGCCAGAACCTCCCTTTTCATTAACATCCCACGGTCTCAATTCGCTGATTCCAAGACCCGCTCTCCTGTTCATGTTTATCTCATTGAGTATTGGGATACATACAGATTCTACCGAGTCATGAAATTCTAGACAGTCTTCAATGGTATAGTCGAACCTATGCATCGCTCTGAACATGTATTGCGTGTAACTTTCGAATCCTGCGTTGAGAGCGATCTGGTGTCTTATCGAAATCAACTCATCGAAGATTTCCGAAAGCCTCTCGTTATCCTCCATCCTTCTCCCTGCCATAGTGGTCCAAGCAGCCTGACGCTCCGATCTATCGTTTGATTCTAGGAATTTGCTCATCTGTGGGAATGTCATCTCTTCTCCATGGAAATCAACTGTCATAGCACCGTTTATGGACTGAGCCTCTGTTACTAGCTCAGTCTGCCTGACTCCAAGAGGGATGTTCTCTTTTCGGAATATCTCTATATCATTCCTCATCCCTCTAAGCATCAGGTCGTATCTTTCAGGGAGGTCATCAACGGATGGATGATTCACAATCCTTCTATTCAGAGAATCCGAGAATTCAGACAGCCTGGGCCTTACATTGCTAACAAACTCTAGGAAACTACCTTTCTTCTCCTCGCTCTCTGTGTCACATGTCATCCCAATGTACAACAGCGCTCCAGTCTCAGAAACATGTTCTGCTAGTTTGGATGAGTCTGAAATTAGATTCTCTAAGCAACCTGAACAGCTTAATTTCCTTTCCAAGAGGTCCCTAGTCAAGGGCTCTAGGTTTTCCCACTTAGATGCATCTAAGTCATCTGGAACGAAGTCATTCCCCATCTTAGCCCTCACTTCTTTACCGACATAGGGCCCAGAGGCAAGGGGCCCTCTTCTCTAGTCCACTTCGCGCACTTCCACTCTTTCACAGATGTCTGAACCTTCTCCATTACCTCTTCCTTGTCCGGATGATCGGGGTTGTTCTTCTCTATCCAGCACGCAGTACAGTATCTCTTGGCATCATGTATCAGGAAGTTTCCTGATGTGCAAGCAACACCACAAACTATGCATGAACCGTATCCGTAGTACTTTGGCATGTTATGGTTATCTGTCAGGACACCCATCTATCAACATGACTGATGAGAAATCACTTACCTTAGGCTTGAAAGCGATAAATGCGTAAGAAACGCATCTTCAATATCCGAAACCTTCGAGTCTATTCGATATTCACTCCCTATTCTCATGAGCCCTTCAATCGTAGGAATGGGTCTTTCAGGAACTAATGAACCTCTAAGATGCTCTATGAGCTTGATAGCATCTTCATTTGAATCATTGAATGTGTCCAGTGGAATCGAAAACTCGCCGAAACCAACTCCTAGTTCTGAATCTGGTAGCATGACTATCCATGCCTTTTCGTCACCCAATGAGATTCCAGACCTCTCGAATGCCTTGTTTATCTGTCGAGTACCCGAGATTAACCTTAGAAACTCAGTGTCTGCAGTTTTGGCTACCATTTCTCCGGAAATCTCGCTCCTTCTAAGTGCGTACCATGCAGTCCAAAGGTGCATCTCGCTCGCAGCGGACTCGAATGCCAGAAGCATCCATCTGTTGCTCGGTCTAAATTCATTGATGATTGAGACAATAGAGAACACGTTGCTGATCGGTTCAGGAAACCTAACCCCCCATGCCGGAAACCAGGGAACTGGATGCTCCGAATCCATGTGCTCGGATGGAGTCCCCTAAAAGAATTTGATTAGCGTGACCTTCTCACCGAATTTCCGGCCGATCTAACCAGATTGTCAACGAGCTTTGGGCTCCATCCCCTAAGGTCGGAGAGTCTTGCCCTATCCCTTTCAGTGATTTCTGAAACGTCCAAAGCGGTTGAAACTCCCAGAGTATCAGCCATCTCTCTAGCTCTAATTCTGCCTACACCTTTGATTGAAACAAGTCCTAGGATGTCAGCCCTGCATCCGTACCTTACTCTCCTGTGTACCTCGTCAATTGAATCATACAGAGCTTTATGGGCATCACGTTCGATGCTTGCTAGGTATTGGTCCTCTGAAAGGATTCTTCGCATCGCGAATAGCAGCCATTCCATCAACTCGACTCTGCCCCTAAGATCTCCGGGTTGAACTCCCCACTCCTCTTCGATACTATCCAAGGAGGCTTCCTCCATCCATGATTGAACCACTAAGGCACCCTTCATTCTTCGTTCCTGTTCAAGATCTATAGATTCTCCCAACAACTCTCTTTCATGCCCATGCAAGACTCCTAGTATTGTATCATAATCACTCTTCCTTGGCCAGAGAGGAAGGAAATCAGGAGTGCAAGAAGCCAGATGAAGGAGAGTTAAAGGAGACACCTGTCCAATCTGGTCTTGACCTGAAATAATTTCCATTGCCCTATTCAGACCATCATGGATTATCTTCCCTGAAATTGGGTTAAGGTAGAGTCTTGAAACTCTTGAGCCCAGAGAAGTGGGAGAATATGTCATAGCTGCTGGTTCCGGTACCCAACCCTCTGAAACCTGGTAGGAACTAGCCTTGGTGAATCCAAATATTGCTGGGCCGGTTCTAGGAGATAGAACCGGTTTTCGCCCCTCTTCTTTCTTGAAAAGATCCAATCCTGGAATTGAAGTGGCAGAATTTGCCCAAGATGGCATCTCGTCTTCCCACGTTTCTTCGTCACTAGACTCTGAAACTCTGTCTTTAATCTCCCTCTTGACTTCCTGGGACTCTCCAGTCCTTTCAATCATTGAGTTCTCGCAAAGCCAATGGAGAACGTCATCAGTTCTGGCTTCCAAGGACTCTGCAGGCATCTGGCTAGCCAGGAAAGTCTTAGATAGGAACCGCGAAATTCCGTCTCTGTCATTTATTCCTGCAGTTGCGACTATTGAGAGAATGTGAGCTAGTAGTGCACCATCCTGTTCGGCATGTTGTGCGCTCGGATTTGCCAGCTTAGATGTAACTTGTTCTGATTCTCCTTTTAGGTAAAGCTCTATTAGATTCGACTCATCTTGAATGTTTTTAGAAACTAGGAAAGACTCTCCAAAGTCATCAAAACCAGGCCTTCCGGCCCTTCCCATCATCTGCCTCACCTCCATTACTGGCAGGGGCATGCTCCTCGATGCAATTGTACTCCATCTTCTGGTATCTCTGACAACAACCCGACTCGCTGGTAAGTTTACTCCTTGCGCTAGAGTTGGAGTTGCGACTATACACTGAAGATTTCCACTCCTGAATCCATTCTCTATTACCTTTCTCTGGGAGGATGTCAAACCAGCATGGTGGAAACCTACTCCTCCTCTAACTGAATTCGAAAGAGCCTTCACAGTGGCCGAACCATCCTCCCCCCTCCACAACTGCTGTGACATGGAGGTCCAAGATTCAACCACTGCCTCAGTGAAACCCAGATCTCCACTTTCTAGCTTAGTCTTCAAGTGACCTGAGAGCTCTCTCGCCTCTTTCTGTGCAGATGATCTCGAAGAAACGAAAACTAGCATCTGTTTCCCCTTCTCAATAGTGTCGTTCATCACAGAATGGAGGTTTTTCTGAACACTTCCTTCGAGACGCTTGGGTTCTGGTAAATTGAAATCCGATCCCGGGCTCTCTACCGAGTGATACTTCATATCCAATCCTGTCAAAGTACCTGAGTAGAGGGCTATTGGTCTCCAGTTAGAGGTTACTAAATCTGCCTCCAGCCATTCGGACAACTCCTGTGCATTTCCTACTGTAGCAGAAAGAGCCAAGATCTGTACTCTCGATGAGCTATGTCTTATTCTGGACAGTAGAATCTCAAGAGTAGGGCCTCTGGAAGGATCTTGCATAAGGTGAAACTCATCTGCCACAACTATTCCAATGTCATCCAGTAGCGATGGCTTAGATCGCAGCATTGAGTCTAGTTTCTCGCTAGTACAAACTAGTACGTCTGAATTTTCCACTAGGCTTGTTTCACTACTCCTGTCCCCGATAGCCAGACCAACTTTCAGTCCAACGCTCGAGCACACCTCCTTCAATTCCTCGTATTTCTCCGATGCTAGAGCCTTTAGAGGAACGATGTAAATTCCTCTTTGTCCACTCAAATCTCCAATCAGCCTGTTTGCCAGTGTGATATGAGCAACTAGGGATTTTCCGCTTGCAGTAGGAACTGCGAGCATCAGATTTCTACCCTTGAGGGTGTTCGGCAGTGCTTCCGCTTGTGGTGGAAATAAACTATTTATTCCCCATTTCCCCTGGAGCATATTCTTCAGACGTACATCGAATTCGAACTCTTCTAGACTTGAGAAAGATGCCTCATCCCCGTCGTCCATGGGGGGACTCTAATTCGGCCGTTCTAAAGGATGCCGAGTGATTATTAATTCCATCTATGAAAGGCTGGATGACCCTCCTTTACTGCAACGAATAGTCCTGTTCCAGTTGCGCACACTTCTCCATCTGCAGAGAGGGACATCTTCACGTTGGCCCTGTCATCTCCAATCTCAGTTACTTCTCCCTTGACGATTAGAGTACTTCCCATTGGGGTCGGACGCCTTAGTTTGATGCTATATGATGCAGTTACAGTACATGGAGGCTCGGTATCTCCTGCCTTGTCCATTAGTGCAATCGCCGCAGTCCAGTTTCCATGGCAGTCGAGAAGTGTCCCGATAATCCCTCCATTAATCATCCCAGGGAATGCCTGATGACTCTCCTCAGGAGTAAATTCCATTTCCAAGCCATCTTCTGTCCTGAATGATCTGATTCTAAGGCCATCCTCGTTAGAGGGACCGCAACCAAAGCAAATACTCGTTGGGGCATGAATTTCCTGAACGGAAAGCCCCTCTCTATCGCCCATGACTGTCGTTAGGGGTTATTCCGAATTGAATTTTCCCAAAACCTCACTCCGCATTGTATTAATTTGCCAATCCCTCGGGCCAACAGTGCCAGAAGACGAACAGGCCACTTCGATTCCGACCTCAGATGCAGAGGAATCCAAACTCCCCCCCCGCGCTAAGAAGCGAAGATTCGCTCCAATCAAGATAGCTAATCAGATTCCCATGAAGCGAAGAAAGGAGATAGAAAAAGCTCTGGGAGAAGTGGGGGAGAGCCCTTCCAAATGGTCTCGAAATGAAGGAACGAGGAATCACGTATTCATGAGAAAGAGGATAAAACCAGGAACAATTAGACACATGGAATACGAACTCCTGGATGTTGAAATCGGAGAATCTTGGCCAGTCCCGATAAGCATAATTCACGGCTCGAGGCCTGGTCCTGTAGTAACTCTCCTAGGTTCAATACATGGAGACGAACTTGTAGGGCCACTAGCCCTAACTTATCTATGCGGACCCAACTTCATGGGAGAAGACCGAGTCATAGACGCTAGTGTATTGGCTGGAACAATCCGAATCGTACCCATAGTCAACCTTCCCGGATATCGGAGGATGATTCGAGACTTCCCTGATGGGAGGGATTTGAACAGATGCTTTCCGGGAAAGTCCGACAGCAATACCACCTCAAGAGTGGCCTACAAGCTATGGAGCAATGTCATCAAAAGCAGTGATTATGTGGTTGATCTCCATTCCGCGGCGAAGGGAAGGACAAATATCCCCCAAATCAGAGCAAATTTAGCCCATGCAAGCAGTAATCGAATTGCGAGATCCTTTGGAATAGAGACTATTCTAGATAGCGAGGGGCCAAAAGGGTCCCTAAGGAGAGTAGCCAATCAGGAGGGAATAGCCTGCATCACTTACGAAGGAGGTGGTTCGGATGAGGCAGATCCGGAGTCAGTTCAGATTTCCATGTATGGAATAATCAATCTTCTAAGGAGTCTCAGAATGCTTCCAGGTTATCCTAGCAAACCGAGGTTCAGGATTCTTGCATCGGGATCAGTCTGGATTCGTTCCGATCAAGGGGGCCTGTTGGACGTCTTAGCACCCGCTGGAAGCTTCGTTGAGGAAGGAGAGATAGTTGCAACTATTACCGATCCAGAGCTTCCGGGTATTCAGCATGACGTCAAGTCCCCCATACGTGGGCTCCTAATCAGCTCAGCAACACATCCGTTCGTGAACTCAGGGTCTCCGATTGGTCATCTATTGCCAGTCAAGAGAGGAGTATCTACTTTGAAGAGGAGGCTAGATAATGAGGGTTGCCTGATAATCAGTGGTTCCGATGGAGAGCCTCCATGGAGAGAGGATGATGATATCGAGGACATCGCAGTATTTGGGGAGTGGTCTGGAGGGTCCCCAGATGCAGAATGGGGTCCAGAAGGTTCGACGTACGAGGAGGAAGACAACTGATGACCAATCTTTTGTCCTCTTAACTACGGGTTTTCATCGTTCGACCAAGATATATCTGGAGCAGAAGGCAAAACCACACCCCTGTTTTCGGGACTTATGGCCAGTCTCTCTGGATTTACTCCATATGCTTCGAGGGCATCTTGTAACTCTTTAGCCCTCGAAATTCTGATTCCAATCAAGAATCCTCCTGCAGAGAGGGCAATAAGGAAAGTGACTATCCCAATTATGCCTGTTGGGCTAGAGAAAATTGAGGAAAGCCAATTCATTGATTGCGGCTCTACCCAAATAGTCACCATGATATTCCACTCTATTTCAGTGTAGTAACCGTCTTCTGAGACGACCGCTTTTAGCTTCTGAATTGACGACCCCTCATCGCAGAATTGTATATGCATACTTTCCTCTGTATCTCTGCAATGGATCGGCATCAGAATGACAGTCTTCCCATCTTGGCTGGTGTTGACTTCCAGAGAATAACCACTCATAGACCAAGTGATTACGGCGTCAACCGATGACTGAATCCCATAGACTGAGATTTCAAAGGACTCATTCGCTGAATCCCAGGTAACTGGTATCGAACTAAAGGTCTTAGGACCATCGTATATATTCCCGTTTTCCAAGAAAACAGTACCCGACGACTTATCGTAATTTGACAATATTAGACCTAGCCTGTTCAAAAACTCATCCTCTTCTCCGTCGCAGTCATCATCAACGCCATTCCACTGTTCGACAGCACCAGGGTATGTACTTCCGACTAGATCGTCACAATCGTCATAATCGTAGAACCCGTCATTATCTCGGTCATAGTCTGCGAACACCGGACTAGAAAGGCCACGAGCAATTTCAGTTCCATCGTCTACTCCGTCTTGGTCCGTGTCTGCAGAATCGAATGATGTGCTGTAGTTGTGATACTCGGAATAGTCACTCAGGCCATCACCGTCAGTATCTCTTTCGTAGAAGTCCTCATCCACTAAATCGTCGCAGTCGTTATCTTTTCCATCTAGGTCCTCAGGACGCTCAGGAGCCCTTTCGAAGTCATCATCATCACAGTCTTGGAAATGGTACCAGCCATCTAGGTCAGAGTCAGAATCTGCAACAAGCGGGTCAGACATGAACTCATTCAATTCAGTCCCATCGGGGAGTCCGTCCCCGTCAGAATCCCCGTCATTAGGATCCGTGGAGTATTGGTGATACTCTGCATAGTCAGTCAATCCATCCATATCTGTGTCAATCCAGAAGAAGTCTTCGTCTATGTCTTCGTCACAATCGTTGTCTAGTCCATCTAGGGACTCAGTCACGTCTGGTGCAAAACTCGAATCGTTGTCATCACAGTCATCGAACCAGTAAGCTCCATCGCCATCTGCATCTAGATCAACTATTAACGGATTACTACCGAACTCCAACTCCTGCCGATCTGGTATTCCATCCCCATCTGAGTCAGAATCCTCTGGGTTTGTTCCATGTATGTGGAATTCTTCCCAGTCCGACAATCCATCTCCATCTGCATCTGAATCATTGAAGCCCTCATCCTCAAGACCGTCGCAATCGTCATCCTTTCCATTGAGGATCTCTAACATCCCCGGATTTACCTCGATATCATCATCATCGCAGTCTTGGAAATGATAGTAATCGTCCGAGTCGTTGTCTGCGTCAAAGGTCAGGGGGTCTGAGAACCAAACAGTTATTTCATCATAATCGCTAATTCCGTCAGAATCAGAATCGTATGACAGTGGATTCGTGCTATGGACCATTACCTCTTGATAATCGCCGAGCCCATCATCATCGGTGTCGTTGTCAATCGCCTTGGTCCCGTAGATTACAACTTCCTGATAGTCATCCAATCCATCGTCATCCGAGTCAGAATCTAATGGATCCGTCAGATGCACCGAGGTCTCATTCAAATCACTCAGACCATCCCCATCATCATCCAAGTCAAGGTAGTTGCATACTCCGTCCAAGTCAGTGTCCGACGGAGTGGACGAGTTATCCAGAGGGTCAGTTGAACATGACAGCTCCGCGGAGTCGTTCCAATTATCATCATCATCGTCGGAGTCAAGGTAGTTGCAGGCTCCGTCCGAGTCAGTGTCCGACGGAGTGGATGAGTTATCCAGAGGGTCGGTCGAGCAGGACATCTCGTCTATGTCGACCCAACCATCATTGTCATCGTCTAAATCGTTGTAGTCGGGCCACCCATCCCCATCTGTGTCTGTAACATTCCCGACTCCATGGAAAATCAACTCCCATGAGTTCAGAGTCCCGGAGTTAGATCCCGTGACCGAATCTCGAACCTTCAGGATCCAGTTACCCTGAGAGGACTCGTCCCAGTGCTGGACCGTACCGAACCTCCAATTCGAGTAGTCTGCATTGTTGTCATCATGAACCTCAGCAAGCCACGACTGGTGACCACTAGGGGACTCCAGAACAATGTCCAGCTCTCCTCTGGCAGTGTGGGTGATATCGACAATAACGTCTACCGACTCTAGGCTCAAGTCAATTGGAACCGAGAGGTTGAACTCAGTCCATGCGCTTGGTCCGTTATCGATGACAAGATTCTCTGTGAAAGGCCCAAAAGTAGCGTTCGCCTCCTCCCCACTGCTCGTCCAATTCTCAGCCAATGACACTGCTGCACCTGCATCCACTGCTCCGAATCCGTACTTATGAGAGACGTTGAGACCTCCCCCGTTCACGGTCCACGAAGAATCGTTCACATCGTTCTTCCTGGAGCTATGGACGAGGATATTCTGGACATCGCGCCAAGTCAAATCGGGATTTGACTCCAGAATCAGAGCTATTACTCCGGAAACAAGAGGTGTTGCACTAGAGGTTCCTCCGAAGTCATGGTTAACGTCTCCTCCGCTGTATCCGCCTGTTCCAGTGATATCCGTGGTTGTTATCCCTTCGTAGTCAGGCGTCCCACCATTGGAGTGTGCGGTTACCAGAATGTTTGCCCCAGGTTCAGAGTACCACGATTGATCGCCGTAGTGTGTAATAGCGGATACTGCAATCGCATATCTTAGGCTTGCATAGCCGTCATAGTTAGAATTGTCATTTGCTTCAAGCCCATTCCCAGCGGCCCACGTGTAAATATTGCCCAGCCCGGACCTTCCGTTGTATATCGAATCCTCAATGGCTGCAATGGTTATTGGACCAGGGCCCTCAAGACTGCTCCCATCGTCTGTGGGCCCCCAGGAGTTAGAGTAGATATCTATGTCTCCGTTGTCATAACTAAGAGCATCCGCAGCGGTAGAGTCCGTGAAACCACACGCAATCAATCTGTGGCCGGCGATATTTGCCCCGAATGCAGCACCTGTCACTCCGATTGAATTGTTCCCGGTTCCTGCTGCTACTCCGGCTACCGCTGTTCCATGCCCGTCCCAGGAGTTAGGGTCCGGGTCCGGATCATCTCCGCACCAGTCATAGGAGTGCTGAGAGAGGTAGTTAGTGGTAAGGTCAGGGTGAGAATGCTCCACACCGTCGTCAATCACACTGATCACGACTCCCGAACCATTGTAGGAGTTCCAGACTGCAGTTACATTAGCATCCTCGCCCGACGTACCGCTAGTTTGTCCAGTGTTGTTCAGATGCCATTGATCGTCATAGAATGGGTCATTTGGCTCGAATCTCGTAGAGACAGACCTATCCAGTAGAGGCGAGAAAGACTCAATCTCCCCCTTCAAAAATGAACTCCTCAGTTTTTCGAGTCCTTTTGTAGAATCTTCGAAAGTCCATATGTAGGAACCCCTAAGATGCTCTACTGGCTTGCTTTCCTCAGGCTCCGCTTCCGTCCATCTATGCTCCTTAATCGGGATTCCAGTCACGACAAGCCAGGAATCTACAACCGCCAACTCTGCCTCTTCATATGAGTCGATATCAGAAACTCTCTCGAACGCAATCTGGACCGATCTTGAGTATGTCCCCAAGATATCTTCCAAAACTACAGTGGGTATTTCCTCAGGCTCTTCCCCTCCTACGGCGTGCGCAGCAGGGGAGAAGGACACCATCAACAATACCAATATGGCGACTCTCACATGGTAGTTACATAAACTAGAGAATATAGCCATTCGTCTTTGTTGCTGGTCAATTGTCCGAGTTCTCAGAGTCTCCAGAAGAGGATATTCTGTGGTACACGAAGGGTGCTATGACGAGATACATCAGAACCCCATATACTCCTGAGGGTAAGCTTAGTGTAGATAGGCCCCCACTAGGAGAAGCGAGAATCAGACCTCCCACGGTAATTCCTACAGTCGCATTCTGTATTCCACTCTCAATCGAAACAGTAGTAGCCCTTGAGGGCTCAAGGTTGAGTAATTTCGCACTTTGGTAGCCGATAGTGAGCATAAGGGCGTTTAGTGCTACCACAGATGGGCCTAGAGTTCCGATGTTGTCCATCAGAGTATCCCATTCACTGGCTATTGCTGCTAGGACGATTATCGCAAACAGAACCGCTGCGGCTAGGCTGACTCCCCTGTCAATAGAAGTTGCTGTAATAGGCTTGATAGCCTTGATGGACATTCCAATAGCTACGGGGAGAGTAGTCAGCAAGAACATGGTAATTCCAAGACCAATGATGTCTATGGTCGGCGCCGACTCTCCCATGAAATGGTCCATTGAGAAGCCAACCACCAATGGCAACGTAATCACGGACACAACCGAAACAACTGCTGTGTATGAAATTGAAAGCGCAGTATCTCCTCTTGCCAACTTCGTAAGTATGTTCGACGTGACTCCACCAGGGCAACATGCTAGAATCATCAGACCCACTGCGAGCTCCCCGTCCAGATCGGCCAAGCTTGCTATGGCGAAACCCACAATTGGAAGCACCAGCATCTGATTTACTATCCCGATTGTAAATGCCCTCGGCTCTCTGAAAACTAAGGCGAAGTCACCTGTGGTTAGTCCCAAACCAAGTGAGAACATGATGAACGCGAGTGCAAGTGGTAGCACTATATCGATAATCACGTTGTCCTCATCTTCTGTCTCCTCTTGAGCCTGAACCGAAGATGAGACCATCACCAGTACAATCAGTACCGAAATAACGACTATCGCTCCTCTCATGTTCTCCGAGGAATTTATCCTCGTATAACTGTGCTCTCTTACTTGGTGGCTGTGAATTCAGAAATTGCATCGTGTACCTCTTCGTCGGTCATCATCCTTCTCTGACTCTTTGCCACATCGAACATGTGCGCTACTAGATCTTCCTCTGCTTCGTAACCATTTCTCTTCAGCCAATGAATTACATTTGATCGTCCGCTCATGTGCCCGATTCTGATTACCTGCTGTAGTCCGAAGTCACCAGCAGGGACGCCGGAATAGACTCTATCCGCCAACCAATCATCCCCTTTGTCCATCGCCTTGATCACCGCCGAAGCATGAACACCAGTACCTGTCTCAAAGGCATCCTCTCCGAAGACCGGATAGTTATGCGGAAGAGCCACTTCCACATACTTGTGAGCCATTCTTGTATATTCGTTCAGCGCGGTAAGATCGTTCTTGATTACTCCCATCAGGCTCAAATTCACAAGTGTTTGGTCCAAGGGTGCGTTACCTGCTCTCTCCCCTACTCCTAGAGCCGTTCCGTGAATCACATCAGCACCTGCTTCGTATGCAGCTAGGTTGTTCGCAACTCCCAGGCCCCTGTCTTGATGCCCATGCCAGTTAACCTCTATCTCTCTCCTTTTGACTCCTGAGTCGGGAATGACCTCTTCCTGGATGAATTCAAGGAGCTTTCTAACTCCATTAGGGGTAACGTGTCCGCACGTGTCACAAACACAAATTCTGTCTGCCCCCAATTCTATAGCCCTCTCGTACACCTGCTTGATTTCTTCCGGCTTGCTCCTCGTAGTATCCTCCGTTACGAACATCACTGGGATTTCGTTGTCCACAGCGAAGGTGACCGCTTTCTCGGCGGTCTCCATTATTCTCCCCATAGTCCATCCTTCGGCAAACTGCCTAATCGGGCTTGTTCCTAGAAATGCACTCGCCTGGATCTGCCTCTCATGCTTTGCTTGTAGCTCCACCAGTGGTTCGATATCTGAGACAACTGTCCTAACAGCACATCCCGGTCTGAGATTATACCCATTTTCTCCCATATGATTTAGCATGGAATCGATATGGTCTATGTGAAAGGGTCCTGCTCCGGGAAGACCTAGATCCACCTTCTGGATACCTAGTTTCTCCATGTAGTCGATTAGTTCTATTTTCTGCTGAATTGTTGGGTTTCTGGCGCTAGGACTTTGCAAACCGTCTCGAAGAGTCTCATCGTCGAACCACAGCTCATGCGGGTGATCCGACTCGTCTCGATCTATCGAGTAGTCGATATCATTCCAGTCGTAGATTAGGTCATGCTCTTCCATTGTCGCACCCGTGTCCTCCGATGGTTCGTTAGGTGTTTCAAACCATCGGGACTATGTGGTAGATTTCAACTCCGTCCTAGTCACGAAAACAGTGGCTGTGATCGCTCCAATAACGACTCCAAATTTCCCAAAACTCCCAGTTACAAGAACTACGAACATCAGTGCAAGATACAGCATCGAGACGAAAAAAGAAGTTGCAGCGCTGGAGATCCTACCTGTTTCATCGGGCTCCTCTGAAATGTCTATCCTCCAAACAGTGGAAGCATACCAAAGACCCAACCCTAGAATCGTCCAACTCAGGACGTGGTAACTCCAATCCTCAATTTTGATTGCCTCTAAAGTTGTGGGAGCCGCCAGCGACAGAAGGACCAGCAGAATTGAGTAAACCTTCATCTCCAAAAGAGTTCGTTCAGGCCCTTTCACATTAGGCAGCATCGGGACTCCCACTTCCGCATATTCTTCGGATCTGTACAGTGCTAAGGCCCAGAAGTGCGGTGGAGTCCACAGGAAGATAAGGAAGAACATGAACCATGGCATTAGACTACCGATTTCAATCACCGACTCTAGTACAGAAGCCATTGAATCGGTTGAGATAAACAGGTCCCCCGACGAAGCTGACCATCCTATTACTGGGGGGGTCGAACCAGCAATTCCTCCAATTACGATGTTCTGCGGAGTCCTTCTTTTCAGCCAAATGCTGTAAATCAAAACATAGAATAGAACGCTGAAAGCCGACCAGAAGGCAGCTACTTCATTCGACATTTCATAGAACCACCAGACTCCCAGAATGGAAATAAGAATCCCGAAGAATAACGCGGATCCCGCCTCAACTCTACCAGATGGAATGGCTCTGTCGGAGGTTCGGAGCATCTTAGGATCTATGTCTCTATCATACCACATATTGATTGCATTGGCGCCCCCTGCGGTAAGATATCCTCCAATCAGAACTACCACCATTGTCTGAATCGAGTCGAAACCAAAATCTCCTTCCATTGAATCATGAATTATCACTGAACATATCGCAGTAATTTGTAGAAGGACCACCACTCTTGGCTTAGTCAATGAGAAGTAGTCTTTGATGGAATGAAGAATCTGAATCACCCATCCTCAGCGATCGAGCATCCGATCCAAGATATGGCCATAGTGACGAAAGTCAGTGATGCCATCATGAGGTGTACTAATGAGAGGAATTCAAAGAATCCTTCTTCCAAATCCCAGGATAGAACATAAATCGCCCCAATGGATGTATTGACGAAGAAAAAGAAAGTTGAGCCCCAAATCCAGTTCCTAAGGACATTATTCCCTGACTGCTCGTTGGAAATCGAGTATGATGCGAAAATCAGTGCGATTAGCATCAGACCGACAAACCATCTGTGAATGATCTGCGACTGGGCGACAACATCCTCTACTGAATCAATTATTTTCCCATTACACAGAGGCCAGGAATCGGGCAAGCCGTCCACTCCGCATCCGAAATTTGCACCGGGAGTCGTAGAAACGAAGGTTCCAGAGAAAATTGAGACGAACGCCCCTATTGACAACAATCCTACTCTGACTTTCCATTTCTTAGAGATCGAGTAATCGAACCTTAACCACCCAGGAAGCCCATCCTCCGTCCTAGTGAGAGTTAACCACAACCAAAACATGCTCATGGTAAAAGCCAATGCAGAGCTTAGGTGAAGGGCTACGCTCCAATGGAGATTGTCCATTTCAACTGTCAGCCACCCAATGCCACCTTGCCAGACAATTAGGACAACAGTCAATGTGGATGCGAACTTGACTTTCTCCTCGCTTCCTCTCAGCATGTACCAGTTGAGAATAACCAGAGGTCCCAGAACTAGGCCTGCAAGAATCCTGTGCAACCACTCTGTGAATATCTGGAAAGTAGTGTATCTATGTCCAGATCCCCTAGAATCCACCTCATCTGGATTCTCAATGTACCAAGCCTCTTGCTCTTCCTCGGAAATATCGAAACCGAAGGTCCCGAAACACAATGGCCAATCCGGGCACGACTCTCCTGCATCGTAGATACGAATTAGGCCGCCGAGTCCGATTACTACCACAGTCAGGCCGATCAAACAGGCTGTTAGGCCCCTAGAGTACTTCCAGTTAGTCAATTGCTATCGCTCCCGGTAAGGGGCCGTAACGCTTCATTCTTCCCCGAAGTGAGGGTCAATGTCAATGGGGATCTTGTTCTGCTCGTACTCCAGTGTGGCTATCTTCATTGGGTCCAGAACGACTTTCTCCTTCGCATCGTCTACACCGTATAGTTGGATCAACTCCCCGCTGTACTTCTCACGTAGCTCGTCCTCTGTCACGAAAAGAGGGGCTCCCATGCTTATCTGGAGCGCTCGGGCACCGATTATTCTGGCCTTTTCGAAGCGTGTATGAGTGCGAGCTGGCTCAACCATCGAGGCGGTGGACCGGAGACTCCCAAATAAGGTCTATGACTGGTATGGGAGAACCAAAACTTGGCTAAGGGCACTCTACCATCATTGCTACTGCGTTTCCACCGCCAAGACAAACTGTCACAATCCCCCTCCTAGATTCTCTCCTTCTCATGGCATTAACCAAAGTCATCAGGCACCTAGCCCCTGTAGCTCCGAGTGGGTGACCGATGGCAATTGCCCCTCCATGCGGGTTGAATGACTCATCGGGAATTCCTAATGAGTCCCTAATCGCGCATGAGGCTGAAGCGAAGGCCTCGTTATGCTCCAAAATGTCTACATCTTCCAATCTCATACCAGTCATCTTCAACAATTTCTTGACAGTAGGTATCGGCGCGGACATCACTCTGCTGGACTCCACTCCAGATGTGGCATACTCCACAATTCTTGCCAAGATTGGCCAACCTTCTCTTTTTGCCTTCTCTTCTGAAGCAATCAATACTGCAGAGGCTCCATCCGAGACTTGACTGGCATTTCCTGCGGTGACTTGACCGTTTTCTGAGAAAACAGTCCTGAGTGATGATAGAATCTTTTCATTCGTCTCTGGACGAATGCCTTCATCAATAGAAAGAGAGCCGACAGGAAAAACCTCTTCATTGATCCATCCCTTCTCCCAAGCTTCATTGGCCATGGAGTGTGAGCGGACTGCGAATTGATCAGATTCTTCTCTGGTAATTCCATGCTCCTCTGCTACCGTCTCCCCTGTATTGCCCATTGACTCTCCAGTGAATGCGTCCTTCAGTCCGTCTACAATCAGTATAGACTCAAGAGAACCAAATGGGACGTCTTGTCCTTTGGCTACATTCCGAGAAATGTGTGGTGCATTGGTCATTGACTCCATCCCCCCTACAATCACAACTTCCGAAACTCCTGCTCTAATCTCTGTGGCAGCAATCATCGCAGCCTTCAGGCTTGAGCCGCACACTTTGTTGATAGTAGTGCAGGGGGTAGTTACCGGCAAACCCGCTCCTATGGCCACTTGACGAGCCGGTGCCTGCCCGCATCCTGCTTGCAGAACTTGGCCCATGTACAATTGATCCACCACTCCTTCTACAGGATCTATTCCCGATCTAGTACAGACTTCCTTTACAGCCATGATGCCCAGTTCGACAGCAGTGAACTGTGAAAGCGAACCTCGAAACTTTCCAACCGGAGTTCGTGCATAAGCACAGATTACTGGGACGGGCATGGACCGCCCACTGACGATCTGGACTTCAATGGCACGATGCAATTCTGTCCTCAGAACTCACGAATCGAGAGTGTAACCGTAGAATTCTGCGTTAATCAGGTCAGGTCTATTCTGAGGTTTAACGAGTATCGTCCTGACTTCCCACAGGTCCTTGAAAATTCGATATCTGGCTGTTGCATCCAAGTAGTCCACTCCGCTTGTCCCACCGGTGCCAGTCCTCTTTCCAATGATTCTCTCTACCATTCGTGCATGGTCGTGCCTCCACTTTGCCATTGACTCCTCTAACTCGACAAATGCGTCGATGAGCTTTCTCGGCCAGGTAAGAAGTGGCAACTCTCGATATGACTCAATGAAAAGAAGACCTGCTCTAGATCGACTAATCTCTCCATCAGGAATCAAGAAAGAAATTGCAGACCGATGTGATGAGTCAATTCTTTCTCTCATCCTATCTGCTCCCTCCATGTCCAAATCGGACATTCTCTCAAAGGCCTCTTGCCCCATCTTTAGATGAGACTCTAGATGCGCCTCCACATATGCCCTCACCACATTTTCGTCATCATCACCGTCGAAAGAAGAACCCATGATGGGCGTCCGTTCGATCCATTTGAGGAGCGACTCGAATAGGGAGGATTTCCGCATCTGCTCTTCTAGCCTTTTCAGTACCTCCTCGTCCTTCCCTCCTCTCTCGGATAGCTTTCTGAATGTCTTAATCGGGTCCATGCCGAACATTCGGTCTTCCGGTTCAAGACCTAGGAGTCCCTCAAACTCACGCATCTGAAACGACTCGAACCCCGATGCGGTGCCCAATCCGTCTCTGAAGGCTAGGAATCCCTGTGGGGTCAGAGTCTCGAGAACCGTCCATTGGTTCGCCATTAGTCGAAAAATCTCAGTCGTCCTCTCCAGGTGACTTACGGCCCTTGGAATATCATCCTCAGGAACGGGGACCTGATCCAAAATCTCTCTGGTTTCTGAGAGTTCTCGTATTATTTGCTTGAACCAGAGCTCGAAAGTCTGGTGAACGATGATGAAATGCATTTCATCTGCAGAAATTCCCCTTTCTTCTCCCTGCAGTTCCAGTAACTCGTGAAGCCTCAGGTAGTCCCCGTATGTCCAGTTACCGGACTCTCCGTTTCCGCCCATAGCCCCGCATGAGGCAGCTCACTTGAAGCGTTGCCGCTGAATTGGAACCACTAAAACGCCCGATTCATTGCGGGGGATGATGCCTGAGCCAATTGGATGGCCGGATGACCCTGATTCCCCGCCTCCTCTACCTTCCAGCTCATTGTTGGTCGAGGATGGGCTAGAATTGCTTGCTCCCATTGAGGGAGACGCCAGAGAACTCTTCGTTACTGTTGATGAGAACCGAGAATACCTCAGGGAGTGGCTTCCATGGCTGGATGACGTCAATTCAATGGATGACGAGTTAGCGATGATTCGTCGTATGAGAGATGGCAAGAACTTCAACTGGGTTTACTTGATTCGTAAATACGGCGAACTCGTTGGTGTGGTCAGTCTAAATTGGATAGATTGGGACAATAGGAGCTTCGGATTGGGATATTGGGTTTCAGAGTCCTCATCTGGCAGGGGAATCATTACCAAGTCATGCAGGAGGGTCATAGATCACTGCTTTTTTGATTTGAAACTACATAGATTAGTTATCGAGGTTGCAGTGGACAATCATCCTAGTCGAGCAGTAGCAGATAGACTGGGTTTGCGCTTGGAGGGAATTTCAAAGGACAGGGAATGGTTGTATGATCGCTTCACTGACTCCGTAATGTTCGCAATCACCGCGCCAGAGTGGAATGTCCAGTCAGGGGATAATTAGCCCTTTATCATCTACTGAACAGCCCCCCGGCGGAAGACAGGACAGTACATCTTCCTGGGATAGCCCAGTTGATTTGGAGATCCTATTCGCCAATGCTTCCTTCTTCTCTCTCCCCGGAGATATTGCGGCCCATCTTTCGCAAATTTCAGAGATGGTACTCGGGACTCCTGTAATCGGCATCGGGACTCCATTCACTACGGCCAATCCTATTGCTACCTCTAGGGGGACATCTTTGTGCCAGCTTCTCTCCCCTCTTACAACGAAGGAACCCCTCGCTAATGAATCTCCAGTCTCCGTGGTTTTGGAAACCTGGCTGGATCTAGCATGGAACGCAGTTGCTGCAGCTCCACCGCTCCCCCATGCTCTAGACCAGCAAACAGCCATTTGAGCAGCCTCGGAAATAACTGAATCGTCCAATTCGCGCGCGTCATCCAAACCCTCTCCCAGTGTCTGGGAAATCTGCATGGAAGCGACTCCCTTGGGAATGAGCCCCTCCTGAGAATCGCTTGGAACCAAGCCGTCCCTGAGCCTTAGTGAGCATGAGGGAGCACCGTGGAGATCTGCATGGAAGTAGAGGTCACTCTTGGAGAGGTGCTTTCTCACTAGCACGTCGTTTCCTTTTGCATCCTTCCCACCGATAATCAGGTGCCCACCAGATAGTATTGCCCAGCGATACTTCTCGAACCAGAATTTCCTAGCTCTCTTCCTACTTTTGAGCTTCCCCGAAGCAGCTTCCCTCGCCGCCTTCTTGTCTGCAGTTTTCTTCGACCTTTCGGTTTTCTCGAGTGCTTCCAAAGCGCCCTTGGCTTTGTTCTTCTGAGATCGAGCCTCCCCGAAGTACCTCTGCGCGTTCTGATGCACGGTCTTTGATGCGTCGAGAGTCACACTGGCACCGGGCTCTCCATCCTCATCCGGAAGGAAGGCCACCACTGTGTGTTTCGCTGGATCCACGCTATCTAGCCACTCAACCTCGTGAGCGATGTCTGCGATGTCCAGCCATCCCCTTTCCTCGACGGCATTGTTTAGTTGGGTTAGGATGCTGTCAACATGACCCCAGTTATCCTGGATAGACTTCCCTAGCTCCTGGGTTATCGCGGCTCTCTGATTGAACTTCTCAATTGCCTTCCTCTGCTGAGATGCTCTCCTCGAAAGCTTGGAACTCTCGTCCTCTGCTCTATCGCCCGCTTCTACCAGCTTCTCTTCTTCCCTGCGAATGAATGCTGCAGCGTCATGTGAGCCGAAAATGAAGTCATATGCATCTGACAACCTAGAAGTCGACTCCCTCATACTTTCGTTCATCGAGGGTAGTTCTATGGGGGAGAATTCGATTATTCCAGCCGCTGCCGAGTCTCTATCGGACTCGTTCTCTGCCGAGTTCCATGCATCCTTTGAGGCATGGTCGGATAGCCAGATGTTACCTCCCTCCCCCTGATCCAGATCATCGAGCATCTTGGAGAGAGCGATTTCCAGTGAAGACTTCTGTTCCTCAGTAAGGGAATTGGATTCCGAATCCTCGTCAATTCCAGCCAACGAGCATACTGCACTTCCATAGATTCTTCCGAGATTCACTCTCGACGCAAGGGTCCTAATTAACGCATGATCGCTGCTAGAGAGAATCTCGTTCAGGGAC
>LUMT01000061.1_pt1 | contig 90843 bp, 97 predicted proteins | sample 729741 | NCBI WGS metagenome assembly LUMT01 (sample SAMN03860299, study PRJNA289734) | marine metagenome | biome: seawater column; feature: ocean; material: water; isolation source: Red Sea water column Station 192 - depth 50m | place: Saudi Arabia: Red Sea | collected 2011-10-15 | depth 50 m
GTGATAATGATAATCAATATTAAACCTTATTTATTGATTAATATTTTTTAATTTATTATTTTATAAATTATGCAAACACAAAAATTTAGTTGTAAAAAGTGCGGATTAACTATTTCATCAGTGTGCTCGAAATGTGACAGAGTTGTTGATGTAAAGCTTCTTGATAGTGGCTGTTTAGTTCAAGTGACTAAGTGTGGTGACTGTTCTAGCGTTCCGGTTATAAAAGATATTTGCACTGAAAATAATTAATAAATATTTATAAAACAAAATATATAAATATTAATATTATTAAAATCACCAATATCCAAATCGAGAGATTTTTAAAAAATACTTTAAAATTATAATTTGTTTGTAAAAATCCAGGTAGCACAAGTATTAAAACCCCAATTAATGCTATTATCGGAACTATAATTTCAAGACTCATGATTTATAGGTTTTGTAATTTTTATGAATTAAAAAAAAATTTTTAGAACTTTTTTGAAGTTTTTTAATAAATTCACTTATATTTATAACCTTTTTTAAATTTTCATCATAAAAATTGTAATTTAATTCAGTTTTTATAAATTGAATTAAAATCTCAGGAGTATACCCGAACTCTTTGTAGAGGTAGGGGGCAAATTCAAAATATATTACAGGTTTATGTTTTAAAATTGTTTTCTTCCCGCTTTTCAAAACATCAAGCTCATGTCCATCTACATCAATCTTAATAAAGTCGACTTTCTTAAATTTTGAACAAATTCTATCAAGTTTTTTAGTTTTAAAAGATGTTTTTTTTAAAATCCCCAAGTGCACTTTGTGTTTTTTGTCTTTATCTGAAAAATTCCATGATGAGTGAACTTCTTTAACACTCTTATTCGTATTTGAGATGAAACTATTTTCGAGTTTAATTCTACTTTTTAAAGATGGATTTAAATTAACATTTTTTTTTAGCTTAGTGTAAGCATAAATAGTTGGTTCAATTGAAATTATCTTTGAATTTTTAAATATACTGGCTAAAGGTAAAGATACCGAACCTATATTTGCACCCACATCTATTATAATTTTTTTTTCTTCAGCGTTTATTAATCTTTTAATATTTGTGGTTGAAACTTCATTGCTAATACCCAAAAAAATACCTAAATCTATGCCTTCCTTAAGATTAATATTATAATTGATATTATTTCGTTTTATTATCCTGCTTTTATCGCCTAGAAAAATAATTAAAAAGTAACTTATTAAGGATGCACATTTAATTTTAAATTTTGTAGATAAAAAAAACATTTTAAAAAATAATCTTATTTTTTATATTTTAGTTTTGCCAAAAATTTTTTGCTTTTTGAAAAAATTTTTTAATACTAGGATTTGATTTTTCATTCTCAATTTCCCTGAATTTTTCAAGAAGTTCTTTTTGCTCTTTATTTAGACTAACTGGCACTTCTGTATTTACTTGAACATATAAATCACCAATTCCACCACCTCTCATTAAGGGCATACCTTTTCCTTTTAATCGAAACTGTTTTCCACTTTGTGTTCCAGATGGAATTTTAATTTTTGCTTTCCCGCCATCTATTGTTGGTATTTCTATAGAAGCCCCAAGTGCGGCATCAGCTATTGATATAGGACATTCAAAGAATAAATTTTCTTCGCTTCTTTTAAACAAATCATGAGAATAAACATTTATAAAAAGATATAAGTCACCACTCGAAGCTCCTCTTGAGCCAGCCTCACCTTTTCCTGCCAATCTTATTCTTGTGCCATCATCTACACCTTTGGGGATAGTCACAGATAGTCTTTTTGCGGCTTGTTTTTTTCCTTGTCCACTACAATTACTGCAAGGATTAGTAATTTGTTCACCAGTTCCCGAACATTGGGGACATGTTTGCTGAACAGTAAAAAAACCTTGGCTAGATCTGACTTGACCATTACCACCACACATAGAGCATGACCCAACGTTTGTACCTGGTTTTGAACCACTTCCGTTACATGTTTGACATTTTTCAGATGTTGAAAATTTTATATCTTGTTTTTTACCGTTATAAGCTTCCTCAAGTGATATTGACAAATCATATCTTAAATCTGATCCTCTAAAATTTGCTTTTCTAGACCTTCTACCACCTCCACCAAAATCTCCAAAAAAATCTTCAAATATATCCGAGAAGTGACTTGAGAAATCAAAATTACTAAATCCACCTCTTCCACCACCACCATTTTCAAATGCAGCATGTCCAAAATTATCGTAATTTTGTTTTCGTTCTGCATTTGATAGAACGTGATAAGCCTCTGATGCTTCCTTAAATTTTTCCTCAGAAGCCTTGTCTCCTTTATTTTTGTCTGGATGATGTTTAACAGCAAGTTTACGGTAGGCTGCTTTTATTTGATCTGCTGATGCTGATTTATTAACACCTAAGATTTCATAATAATCTCTTTTTGCCATAACTACGAAGACAAATAGTTGTTAGCTCTTAGGCGCTTTTTTCTTTATTTTCGTCTTTTACTTCTTCAAAGTCTGCGTCAACAACATTATCGTCTTTTTTCCCTTCTTCTTTTTTATCTTTCGAACCGTCATTCGGTTTAGCACTTTGTTGTGACTTATAGATAGCTTCACCTAACTTCATAGAAGCTTGCACCAAATCCTGCGTTTTCTTCTTAAGATCCTCAACATCGGTTCCTTTGAGTGAGTTTCTTAAATCTGAGCAAGCTGTTTCGATTGCTTTTTTATCTGCCTCAGAAACTTTACTTCCGTGTTCTTTTAAATTTTTCTCAGTAGAATGTAATAGAGTATCGGCTTGATTTCTTGCATCTACAGCCTCTCTTTTTTTCTTATCTGCATCTTTATTAGCTTCAGCTTCCTTTACCATTTTGTTAATTTCTTCCTCGCTCAAACCACCTGAAGCTTGAATTTGAATTTTTTGCTCTTTTCCAGTTCCCTTATCTTTTGCTGATACATTAACTATTCCATTAGCATCAATGTCAAACGTTACTTCTATTTGAGGAACTCCTCTTGGTGCTGGAGCAATACCAACTAGTTCAAAGTTTCCTAGAACTTTGTTATCGCTTGCCATTTCTCTTTCACCTTGAAGCACTCTAATTGAAACAGCCGGTTGATTATCTTCAGCTGTTGAAAATACCTGACTCTTTTTTGTAGGTATAGTTGTGTTTTTATCTATAAGTTTAGTTGATACACCTCCAAGGGTTTCTATTCCCAATGATAATGGTGTTACATCTAAAAGCAATACATCTTTAACATCACCCTGCAGAACACCAGCCTGAATAGCTGCTCCCATAGCCACAACTTCATCTGGGTTAACTGATTTATTTGGATCTTTACCAAAAAAATTTTTAACTTCCTCTACAACTTTAGGCATTCTAGTCATTCCGCCAACCAATACCACTTCATCAACTTCACCTGCGCTCAAACCAGCATCTTTAAGAGCAGTTTGGCATGGGGGTAATGTTTTTTTTATTAAATCTTCAACCAAGGCTTCTAGTTTTGCCCTAGTCATTTTTAAATTTATATGTTTTGGTCCTGTTTTGTCTGCAGTTATAAATGGTAAATTTATTTCAGTTTGTGCTGCAGATGACAATTCTATTTTTGCTTTCTCAGCAGCCTCTTTAAGTCTTTGAAGTGCAAGTTTGTCCGATTTCAAATCTATACCACTATCTTTTTTAAATTCAGATAAAAGATAGTCAACTATTGTGTTATCAAAGTCTTCTCCGCCTAAAAAAGTATCTCCATTAGTTGATTTAACTTCAAATACTCCATCACCTAATTCAAGAATTGAGACATCAAATGTTCCGCCACCTAAATCATAAACCGCAATTTTCTTATTTGTTTTTTTATCTAATCCATAAGCCAAAGAAGCAGCAGTTGGCTCATTAATTATTCTTAAAACTTCTAACCCTGCGATTTTTCCTGCATCCTTCGTTGCCTGTCTTTGTGCATCATTAAAGTAAGCTGGAACTGTAATTACAGCTTTTTTTACTTCCTGTCCTAAATATTTTTCAGCAGTCTCTTTCATTTTCTGGAGCACAAAAGCTGAAATTTGAGAAGGAGAATATTTCTGACCTTTAGCTTCAATCCATGCATCACCTTTATCTGAATTAACAATTTTAAAAGGAGATGTTTGAATATCTTTTTTTACGGAAGGATCCTCAAAATTTCTGCCTATAAGTCTTTTCACTGCAAAGATTGTATTTTCAGGATTAGTTACAGCCTGCCTCTTTGCTGGTTGACCAATTAGTTTTTCATCGTTGTCAGTGAAAGCCACAACAGATGGTGTAGTTCTTGCACCTTCAGCATTTTCTAATACTTTAGCTTGTGTACCATCCATTATTGCTACACAAGAGTTTGTAGTTCCTAAATCTATTCCAATTACTTTGCTCATGTTATTTTACCTGATCTTCATATAAGTGCTTATTTCTAATCTACAAGTTCTATAAGTGATTAATTTCCTCCTTTTTTTTCAGTTTTTTCAGCACTTTTTTCCTCTTTTGTGGCTTTCTTTGAAACACCAACCAATGATGGCCTTAAAAGCCTTCCTTTTAGCATATACCCTTTTTGAATTTCTTGAACGATTGTACCAGGATCTTTATTTTCATCTTCCACCTCCATCATAGCCTGATGTTTATTTGGATCCATTTTCTCACCTAAAGCCTTTATTTCTTCTATCTGATTTTTCCTAAAGATTGAAACTACATCTTTATAAATAATATCTATATGCTCTATAATTTTATCTTTGCTTTTTAGGTCTAGGTTTTGATCATTAGTGATCGATAACTTTGATCTTTCTAAATTGTCTGCGATATTTAAAGTCTCTTTTGCCAACGCCATACCACCATACTGAAAAGCGTCATCTATCTCCTTTTCATACCTTCTTCTTTGATTTTCTATTTCAGCATAACTTCTAGTAAGTTTATCTTCTAATTCTTTATACTTCTCCTCAATGGAAAGTTCTTTTTTTTCTCTGTCAGTATTTTCACTTCTCTTACTATCCTTTAAATCTTGAACTTTATCTTTATTTTCATTAATAGATTTTTGATTTTCTTTTTCCATATGACTTTATATGGTAAGTAAATTAATAATTACTAGATGAAAAAACAAAAAATTTCAGAATTATTAATTGGCACAAATAATAAAGGAAAATTGAGAGAAATAAGGGATTTACTCCCTAAAAAAATTAAAATTTATTCAACATCAGATTTTCAAATAAAAAGTCCAAAAGAAACAGGTAAAACATTCAGAGAGAACTCAATTATAAAAGCTAAATATTTTTCAAAAAAAACAAATCTAATATGTTTATCTGACGATTCTGGTCTTGAAATTGATATTTTAAAAAAAAAACCGGGAATTTACTCAGCAAGATGGGCAGGAAAAAAAAATAACTTTAATTTAGCTATTAAGAAAGTTTTCATGGAATTAAATAAAAAAGATCAAAATTGGAAAAATAAAATAATTAAAGCTAGGTTCATATGTGATTTAACAATTTATTGGCCAAACGGAAAATTAAAATCAGCTAGTGGAATAATAAATGGCTCAATTTCAAAAGAGAAGAAAGGATTAAAGGGTTTTGGTTATGACCCAATTTTTATTCCAAAGAAATCAAAGAAAACTTTTGGAGAAATGTCACCAAAAATCAAGAGCAAAATTGATCACAGATATATTGCATTTAATAAAATTAAAAAATTTCTTTAAATTTATTATTTTCAACTTTATAAAAGTTAAGTAAGTGTTTTATATTTTTATTTTCAATTTCAAATATACCTGTTTTACCTTTAAAAACAGTTTGTTTATCAAAAATTTTGTTTATTAAAACCGAGTCATTTGTTTTAGCCAAATAATATACAAGTCCAACTAAATCATAACTCAAAAATGATATTTTGGTTGGATACAAATTAAAGTTTTTAAAAAAAGTTTTTGAAAAATCATCGTAATTTTTTTTATTAACTGATGGAAAGTACAAATTTTGTGACCCAAATTCATTCAGTAAACTTTCATCAAACCACTGATTTAACGTTATAAAATAAATTTCTTTAGGTGATACATCTGTATAAATTAGAGATGTTGTTACACTTTTTAAAGTTTCATCAAAGTCTGATATAATGACGGAATCAAAATTTAATTTTCCTAATGTATCTTTTTTTTCTAAAATTTCTATCTTCTTTTCTTTATTTGGATCTTCAGAATTTTCTAGTCTTTTACACATTAAAGGATCATCATTACAATAAACCATAACTTTAAATCCTTCTTTAGTAAGAGTCTCAGTAGATTTTAAAGTTTCAATCATGTCAGGAAATAAGTTTTTTTTATCTCCTTGCTGCTAAATAGTTTTTTTCAGGACTGTCATAATTATTTTTGGGATACACTTCGAGTATGGGATCATCTATTTTATTTATCGCGAGATTCACTGATCTTAATACAGATTTTCCAAGTTCTGAATTTTGCCCAGACAACGGCAATAACAAACCAATTTTAATTTTTTCTTCTGAAATTGAAGGTTTAATCGATAACAAAAATAAAAAAGAAAAATAAAATATAAAATTAAATAATTTTTTCATTTAAAATAATATATTATAGCTTTATTTAAATGATACCACAGCCAGAAAAAAAAGGTTTATTTTTAGTTTCCACACCAATTGGTAATTTAAAAGATATAACATTAAGAGCTATAGAAACCTTAAAAACATCAGACCTAATACTTTGTGAAGATACAAGAGTTTCAATTAAAATTTTAAAGAATTATAAAATAAACAAAAGATTAATTTCTTACCATAAATTTAATGAGAAAAAAAAAACAGAGGAGATAATAAACTATTTGTTAGAGGGTAAAGTCATATCTTTAATTTCTGATGCGGGCACGCCAATCATTTCTGATCCAGGAAATATACTAATAAAAGAGTGCATAAAAAATAACATTAAAATTACACCTATTCCTGGGCCTTCATCAGTAATATCATCCTTAATTGTAAGTGGTTTTTCAGACCGATTTACTTTTTATGGTTTCCTGTCACAAAAAAAAAAAAATCTTATTGAAGAATTAGAGTACTTATCAGATTTAAATACCTCCATAGTTTTGTACTTTTCACCGAACAAATTAAAAAAAAATATAAACCATATAAAAAAATATTTTAATAATAGAGAGATAGTTATTTGTAGGGAAATGACGAAGCTATATGAGGAATTTATAAGATGTAAAGCAGAAGAAATTGATAAAATTAACTTTTCAGATAAAGGTGAATTAACAATTGTAATATCAGAAAAAAAATTAAATACAAAAGTTTTTAATTATTTAAACGAATCTGATAAGAAATTAATTAATAAGATGTTGCCGAAAAAAAGTATTAAAGACATTATTTGTGTTGGAACAGGGTCAAGTGGTTTATTTGGAACTGGTGTTTCAGTTGCAACAGACCCAAGATCTTTAGGCACCCAAATTGACGACTCAATAATGCAGAAAAATCTAACAACAAAACTTACAATTTTAGACAAAAAATATTTTATTTCAGTAAAAACAAAAGTTTTAGATGGAAGGATTTTTATCACAGGTAAAGTTGATAATCCTGAGGAAAAATTAAAAATAACTAAAATTGCTTGGGAGACAAATGGGGTAAGATCTGTAAGAAACGATATAAAAATAAAAGAGTCATTTAATTTTAAACAATCTGCTAAAGATATATTAATTACTTCACAATTAAGAACAGCTCTAATAATAAATAAAAATATTAAATCTAATAACTTCAAAATAGACACTTATAAAAAAAAAATTTATATTTACGGAATAGCCAAAGATAGGGATGAGCTAAAATTAGTTATTGATGAAGCTAATTTAATAGTAGATGTTGAGAAAGTTATTGCGAGTATTCTTTTAGTCGAAGATCTAAGAATCCAAAAAGATTAGTTTTTTTTATAGTCAATTATACCTGCAGAATATGCGGCTACGGATGCAAGATTAAGTATATCTGATGTTGAGCTTCTTAAAGGAGCTATTTCTATCGCCTCACCTAATCCTATCAGCAATGGCCCAATTAATTTTGCTCTACTCATTGATTGTATCATTTTATAAGATATTGCTGCACTATGTTGACTCGGCATGATAAGTACATTTGCATTACCCACAATTTCTGAAAAAGGATATAATTCTTGAAACATTTCTTCTAATGCAACATCTGGCTGCATCTCTCCATCAAATTTAAAGTCAACTTTTTTTTCTTTTAAAATTTTTACTGCGTCACTAGTTCTTTTAGTCCTATCAGTAGTTGGCTGACCGAACGTAGAATGAGATAAAAAAGCTACTTTAGGATCGAAACCAAATAATCTAACGACTCTAGCAGCAGATATTGCCATCTCAGCTAATTGTTTTTCATCTGGATATTCAATGACTGTTGTATCACAAATAAAAATGGTTTTACCTCTATTAACAATCATATTTAACCCAAACATTATTTCACCTGGTCTTGGATCAACTACTTTACATATTTTTTCTAAAGAGGATGAATATCTTCTAGTATTCCCTGTTACCATCGCATCTGCATCACCACATGAAACCATACATGCACCAAACGTAACTCGATCATTTCTTATAAGCTTATCACAATCTCTTTCTAGTAAACCTTCTGATCTTTGTAGTTTTTTGAATAAAAATTCAGTGTATTTAACCCTAAGATCTTCATTTGTTGAATTTACAATTTTTATATCAAAGTTTTCACCATAACCAATTTCGTAAAGTTTTTTCTTAACAATTTCTTCTTTAGCAATTAAGATTGGCGTTCCTAGTCCTCCATTTTTAAAAGCAATTGCTGCTTTTAAATTATTTTCATCTTCACCATCAGCAAATACAACTTTTTTTTGTGTTTTCTTAATTTGTGAATTTATACCCTGCATAACCGCAACTGTTGGATCAAGCCTATTTTTTAATTGTTCAAAATAACTATCAAAATTTTCAATTTTTTTCCTAGCAACACCGGTTTTAATCGCTGCCTTAGCTACAGCTAAAGGGATAACACTTATTAGTCTTGGATCAAAAGTTGAGGGAATTATATAATCTTTTCCATAAACTGGTCTTTCTCCTCCCATTGCTGCTACTACTTCATCAGGCACTCGCTCTCTTGCTAAACCTGCTATTGCATTAACAGCTGCAACTTTCATCTCTTCATTAATAGTTTTTGATCTAACATCGAGCGCACCTCTAAAAATATAAGGAAATCCAATTATATTATTTACTTGATTTGGATAGTCTGATCTTCCAGTCGCTATAATTGCATCATCCCTTACCTCTTCTATTTCTTCAGGAGTTATTTCTGGATCTGGATTAGCACAAGCAAATATTATTGGATTTTTTGGCATTTTTTTTACCATTTCTTTTTTTAAGACACCTGCTTGGGATAAACCTAAAAATACATCCGCATCCTTTATTGCATCATCGAGATTGCGATCTTTTGTTTCAATAGCAAATTCATTTTTCCATTCATTTAAATTATCTCTACCTTTATAAATTACACCTTTCGAATCCAACATTTTGATTTTATTTTTATCAACACCTGTTTTGATAAATAATTTTGCACATGCCATTGCAGATGCTCCGGCACCATTTATTACTACATTAATATTATTTAATTTTTTTCCAGCAATATTACACGCATTTATTAAGGCCGCACTAGTAATTATAGCAGTACCATGTTGATCATCATGAAAGACAGGTATATCCAATATTTTTTTTAATTCATCCTCAATTATAAAACATTCTGGTGCTTTTATATCTTCAAGATTTATTCCACCAAAACTCTTGGATATGTTTCTCACAGAGTTTATTATTTCTTTCGTGTCGCTTGTATCAATTTCAATATCTATAGAATCAATATCTGCGAATCTTTTAAAAAGAACTGCCTTGCCTTCCATTACGGGCTTTGATGCAATGGCTCCTAAATTTCCTAATCCTAAAATTGCTGAACCATTGCTTATAACTGCAACAAGATTTCCTTTTGTTGTATAATCATATGCTAGATCAGGATTATCAGCTATAGCTTTTACAGGAGCCGCAACACCAGGAGAGTAAGCTAATGCAAGGTCCCTTTTTGATGTCATTGGTTTAGATGAGATTATCTCAATCTTGCCAGATTTGTTTGTATTATGAAATTCTAAAGCTTCTTTATCTGAATAATGTTCTATTTTTTTTTTTTTCATTATAATTATTTACTTATACAAATGAGCCAATTTTAAGACTAATATGATTTATGAACATTATTAAGTCAACTGGGACTTTTAGCTTTTATACTTTAATAAGTAGAGTGTTGGGTTATTTGAGGGATATTCTGATAGCAATATTTCTTGGCTCAGGGGCTTTGGCTGACGCTTTCTTTGTAGCTTTTAGAATACCTAATACATTTAGGAGATTATTTGGTGAAGGATCTTTTAATGCTGCATTTATACCTAGCTATTCAAAAGAGCTGATAAAAGGAAAAACAAATGCGCGGAATTTCGCCAATAATATTTTTAATTTGTTAACAATTTTTCTCCTTATCCTTATTGCTATTGTTGAATTATTTATGCCTATTTTTGTAAGCATAATAGCCCCAGGTTTTAAGTCTAATCCAGAGAAATTTTTATTAGCAGTACAACTTACAAAAATTACATTTCCGTTTATATTGTTTGTAAGTTTAGCTTCTTTTTTTTCAGCAATCTTAAATTCATACAACAAATTTGCTGCTGCATCAGCTGCACCAATTATTTTAAATGTTTTTTTAATTTTAATTTTATTATTTGGTAAAATTTTGGAGGAAAAATTGGTTATCTATCTATCTTATGGTGTTTCATTAGCTGGATTCACTCAATTAATTTTTTTGATAGTTTTTGTAAAAAAATATTTTGTTCCAAAAATACAAATCAAATTTAAAATTACTAAAAAGATAAAGTTTTTTTTTCAAAAACTATTACCCAGTATATTTTCATCTGGTGTAACTCAAATTAATATTCTAATTGGCACCATAATTGCTTCTTTTCAGGCTAGTGCAGTTTCCTATCTTTATTATGCTGATAGAATATACCAGATTAATTTAGCAATAGCAGGAATTGCTATTGGAACAATTATTCTTCCAAAATTATCTTCTTATATACAACAAAATAAAAATAAGGATATAACACGAATTCAAAATAAATCTTTAGAATTATCTTTGTTTTTAAGCCTTCCTGCCATGTTTGGTTTGATTATTATAAGTGAAGAAATTGTTTCTTGTTTATTTGGATATGGCTCATTTGATCAAGTAAGCGTTAGAAATTCTGCGAACGCCTTGCTTTACTTTTCATTGGATCTTCCTGCTTACTCATTAATAAAAATTTTTTCTACTTTTATATTTGCTAGAGATAATACGAGAATACCATTCTATTTTTCATCAATATCAGTTTTATTAAATGTTGTAATAAGCGTATACTTTTTTAGAGACGTAGGTTTTTTAATCATACCAATCGCAACCTCAATTTCATCTTGGGTCAATTCAATTTTACTTTATGTGTATTTACATAAAATTAACTATTTTAAATTTAGTTTTAATTTAATTTTTCAATTTGTGAAAATATTGTTTTGTACAATTTTAATGAGCTTCTGCCTTTATTTTTTAGTTTCTATTTTTAGTGAACAATTAAATTATTCAAATAATTACAAAGTTATTTATTTATTTTTATTAATATTTCTAAGTATGTTGGTATACTTCATTATTTCATTAATTACTAAAGCTTTTAAATTAAGTGATATTAAAATAAAGTATTAAAATGACAGCTAAAAAAATTTTTTCTGGTGTTCAACCTACTGGGAATCTACATTTAGGAAATTATATTGGTGCTTTAAAAAATTTTGTTGACCTTCAAAACGAAAATAATAAATGTATTTTTTGTGTCGTGGACTTGCACGCTGTCACAGTTAAACAAGATCCTAAACTATTAAAGCAAAACATACGAAAAACAACTTCAGCCTTTTTAGCTTGTGGAATTAATCCAAAAAAAAGTATTATTTTTAACCAGTCGTCTGTACCTGCACATTCTGAAGGATCTTGGTTATTAAGTTGTGTAGCTAGAATGGGTTGGCTAAATAGAATGACACAATTTAAAGAAAAAGCTGGTCCAGATAAAGAAAAAGCAAGTGTGGGTTTATATATATACCCAGTTCTAATGGCAGCAGACATACTTTTGTATGATGCAACTCATGTTCCTGTCGGTGATGATCAAAAACAACATTTAGAACTAGCTAGAGATATATCAAAAAAATTTAATTCTGATTTTAATGCACCTAATTTTTTTCAGGTTCCTGAACCATTAATTCAAAAAAATTTTGCAAGAGTAATGAGTTTAAAAGATGGGAGAAAAAAGATGAGCAAGTCTGATCCATCTGATCTAAGTCGTATAAACTTAACTGATACAGAGGATCAGATAATCAATAAAATTAAAAAAGCAAAGACAGATAGTGATCCATTTCCAAGAGACTTAAAAAGCTTGAACACACGTCCAGAAATCGAAAATTTGATTGGAATTTACTGTTCCTTAACTAAAACAAAACCCGAAAATCTATTTTCTGATTTTAACAATAAAAATTTTTCTTATTTTAAGGAAAAACTCGCTGAAGTTGTTAATGATAAAATTTTCCCAATTTCAAGAGAAATTCAAAAATTAAATAATGATGTAGATTATATAGATAAGGTTTTGGAACAAGGTAGTGAAAAAGCTTATGAATTATCTTCAAAAAAAATAAAACAACTTAAAAATAAATTTGGCTTTTAGTAATAATTTACTTTAAAATTAATTTCTAATACTTATATTATTTCTAACTATGTATGTTCAGACACAAATAACACCAAATCCAAATTCATTGAAATTTTTGCCAGGTAAAAGTGTATCCTCAGTTGGTCCAATTGAAATAAATAATAAAAATTCCATTAATAATGACCTGGTAAATAATATTCTATCTGTGAATGGAGTAGTGAGTGTATTTCTTTCAGAAGATTTTATTTCTGTAAATAAAAATGAAAACTATGAATGGGAAGACCTTAAACATATAATTATTTCTTTTATTAATGAATTCTATTCAAACGGAAATGATGTTGTGATTTCACAAGATCCTAGAAAAATAAATATCGATACATCTTCAGTAGAAGGGCAGATAATTAAGATTCTAGAAACTAAAATTAGGCCAGCTGTAGCGAGAGATGGAGGTGATATAAAATTTAAAGAATTTAAAAATGGTATAGTACGTGTAGAACTTCAGGGTGCGTGCTCAGGTTGTCCAAGTGCAGCTTTAACACTTAAACAAGGTGTTCAAAACTTGTTATGTCATTATATACCAGAGGTAAAAGAGGTGGAGGCAGTTTGAAAAAAATATTATTTAATAAATTAATGAAAAAAAACTTTGATGTTAATCAGTTTTCAAAATTACAAAAATTGTTATCATCTCAAGGTTTAGTTTTAAAAAAAAAACCGTTTACAAGTATTAATTTCCAAAAATTTAAATCTTTATATTTAACTGGTTTTTCTAGTGTTGTTATTATTTTATTAGCTTTTACTATTCCATTTTTATCAAATTTATCTACGAGCGTTGTTCAAAAGCCTAACATAAATGAGTCAGTTAAAAATTTTAAAAAAGTCCTTGAAGGAGGTGATGTTGAAACAAAATCTAAAATAGACGAAGGTTTAGACTTATCAAACATACTTGAAGATGTTTTTAAATTTGAGGAGCTACCTAAAGACACAGTAAGATTAAGTGCATCAACAATTGAGCAACTTTTCAAAGATACTAATTATTCACTCGACGAAGTCAGAAAGAGTAAAAAAGTTAAACCAATAAGGCTATCTTTATTACCTAATGAAATAAAACAAATTGAGAGTACAAAAAAAAGAAAAAATTTATTTATACAAATAATTCTGCCTTTAATTCTTGAAGAAAATAATAGAATATTAATTGACAGAAAAAAATTGTTTAGCGTTTTAAACAAAAATAATAATTCAAAGAAAGAAATTAATTGGTTGAATAGAAAGTTCAAACAGTATGGCGTTGTAAATAAAGATATTCCGACATTAAAAGTTCGAATGGACATTATCCCAGTGTCATTAGCAATAGCCCAAGCAGCCAAAGAAACTGGTTGGGGCACTTCTCGTTTTGCTTTAGAGGGCAATGCACTTTTTGGTCAGTGGACTTGGTCAGGAGATGGAATTAAGCCAGCGGGTGCAGAAAATGATACAACTCATAAAGTAATGAAGTTTAAAGTTTTAAAAGCTTCAGTCAGAGCTTATCAGAGAAACCTCAATACTCATTCAAGCTATAAAGAATTCAGGCAGATAAGAGCACAATTAAGAGATGATAATAAAAAATTAGACAGTCTTATTTTAGCTGAACAACTAAAAAATTATGCAGAAACAGGAAAAGAGTATACAAAAATTTTAAAACAAATTATTCAACAAAATTCTTTAAAAGATTTTGATGAAGTAAAACTTATGCCTTTGAGTGTTAAATATAAAAATTTAATTTAATCAGTTTCTACAGTAAATTGAAGTCCTAACCATCTCCATTTATTTCCTTCGTTTAAAGAGCAATTCAGCCTTCCACGTCTAAATTCAAATTTTTCATTAAATTTAATAAATAATTTATTTTCATCAAATTTCATTTCTGGACTTCCCCAATCTTTACCATCGTTTGAAAAACAATTTAAGTTTTTAATATTTTTTTGTTCACTAAAAAATTCTATTTGAACTGAAGGTGGGTTATTATTTTTTTTTATGAATTTATCAATAGGATCTAATTTTTTATATGGTATTGGGAATAAGTTTAAGATAAACTCAAATCTTTTTAAGTCTCCATATTTTTCATTAATAGGAAAACGAGGTAACTCGTATGCATTTTTAGTAAAATCGATTATTCCTGAATGTTGACCAAACCCATATTTAAAATTCTTTTTTATAAACTCAACTTGTTTAAGATTAAACTCACCAAATGGATATGAAAAAAAAATAGGATTATAACCAAGCTTCTTATTAAATATTCTAATTGAAGTATTTATATCTTCTTTAAACTTTTCAAAACTAAAATTAACTAAATATTCATGAGTATGAGAGTGATTCCCGATAAATGCAAATTCATGTTTAGAGACTTCAATAATTTGATCCCAACTCATATATCCTTTTTTACCTACAGGTTCTGTAGATACAAATAATATAAAAGGAATTTTCTCTTTCTTTAAAATTGGCCATGCTTCGTTGTAGAAAGATAAAAAAGCATCATCTACAGTGATAAGAATTTTTTTGGCATTTTTTATACTATTAAATTTTAAATCAAATTCTCTAGGACTATAAAATTCAACATTATTTTTTTTTATTAATTGTAAATGTTTTTTAAAAACATCCATTTTAATGTTAGTTGAAGGGTATTTATTTTCGTTAAATCTGTGATACATAATAGATATAATTCCATGATCATTAGAATAATAAGCAAAATCATTTTTATCAGCTGAAGCCATGCCAAAGAAAAAACAAAAGTATATCAAAAAAAATCTGATTGTTGACGCTGCTGGTGATAAAATAATTTTTAAAATCATTGATGATTCTAAAAACTATACTAATGAATATGAAAACTGTAGAAAAAACTTTGACATGTTTTCACAACTTCTATTTAAGTTTTTAAGAAAAAACCGTATAAAATTAGAAAATGTAAAAAACGCTTATGTCAATCTTGGACCAGGTAACTTTTCTGGTATAAGGACATCTTTATCTACACTTAAGGCTTTTAAAATTATTTATAATTTCAATATTTATGGATTTTCGTCAAAAGACGTAGAAAATTTAAATTATTATAAAGTTTTTGACCTTCAAAAAAGGGGAAAATTGATTAAAAATTTGATTAAACCACTTTATTTGGGTTAAGATTAAAATTATGACAAATTCTATTGAAAGCAAATGTTTAGCTAAAGGAGTAAAATTAACTGATCAAAGAAAGACAATTGCTAGAGTAATATCAGAGTCAAAAAAAAATTACGGAGAGTCTGATCATCCAGATGTTGATGAATTATATAAAAGAGTTTCATCAATTGATCCTAAAATAAGCATTGCAACGGTATATAGAACAGTCAAGCTATTTGAAGAATCAGGAATATTAATGAAACATGATTTTAAAGATGGAAAAGCTAGATATGAGCTCAATGATGATCATAATCATTTAATAGATATTAAGACCGGAAACATAATCGAATTTACAAGTGATGAAATTGAAAAAATACAGCAAAAAATTGCGCATAAGCATGGGTATAAATTAGTCGACTCAAAATTAGAACTTTATTGTGTTAAAGATAAATCTGATTAATTGTGAAAAAAATTTTCATTAAAACTTTTGGATGTCAAATGAATGAATATGATACAAATCGTATTTATGATACAGTAAAAAATATTGGTTATTTTAAAACAAATGATCTGTCTGATGCTGACTGTTATCTTTTAAATACTTGCCACATTAGAGATAAATCAAAAGAAAAAGTATACGATGAAATAGGCAGAGTTAGAAAGATCTATAGAAATAAAAAAAAACCAATTGTAATTATATCTGGTTGCGTTGCTCAAGCAGAAAGTGGTGAAATGATAAAAAGAGAGCCTTATATTGATATAATTGTCGGCCCTCAGTCTTACCATAAATTAAATAAAATAATTGAAAGTTTTAATTATAAAAAAAAAAGAGAGCTGACAGAATTTGATACTGAAAATAAATTTAATTATTTAGATAAGATTAAAAATAATGATAGCAAGGTATCATCTTTTTTGACAGTTCAAGAAGGATGCGATAAGTTTTGCAGTTTTTGTGTAGTGCCTTACACAAGGGGACCAGAGTATTCTAGACCTTTTAAAAAAATCATTGAGGAAGCAGAGAATTTGATAAATAATGGTACAAAAGAACTAATTCTACTAGGACAAAACGTAAACGCTTATTTTTACAGTTGCGGAGATAAAAGTTATAAATTATCGGATTTAATATTGGAGTTGGAAAAAATAAAAGAGTTAAAAAGAATTAGATATACAACTTCTCATCCGAGAGATATGACTGATGATTTGATTGAATGTTATACTAGTTCAAAAAAATTAATGCCGTTCGTTCACTTACCTATTCAAAGCGGTTCAAATAAAATTTTAAAATTAATGAACCGAAATCATAATGTAGAAAAATACTTAGATATTTATAAAATTATAAAACAAAAAAACAGTAAAGTAGAATTTTCTAGCGATTTTATTATTGGTTATCCAGGAGAAACAGATAATGATTTTCAAAATACAATTAATTTAGTGAAAGAGATAAAATTTATTAATTCTTTCTCATTTATATATAGTCCCAGACCTGGAACTCCAGCTGCAAAACTAAGTCTTGTTGATAAAGATGTTGCTAAAGACCGTTTAACTAACATTCAAAGTTTATTAGAGGAATATCAAATTAAGAAAAATAAATCATTTATAGGTTCATCAGTAGAAGTTTTGGTAGAAAATAAATTGAAAAATCAGAATAAATATTTTGGTAGAAATATTTATTTAAATTCTGTGATATTTGAAGGTGAACAAAAATACATTGGAAAAGTCATTAATGTTAAAGTAACAAAAGTTAATCGTAATACTTTATTTGGAAAAATTGATCATAATAAAAATATGAGAGCAGCCTAATTTGAACAACGTATATTATAAAAATATTGTCAACGACCTAAAATTTGTATACTCAGAAAATAATACCTTAAGTATTATATTTAAAAATAATGATACATTGATGGGTGTTGTTGGCGAGTTTAATAACAATCTAAAAGAATTAGAGAAAATAACAAATACTAGCATTTATTCTCGTGGAAATTCAATTTTGATTAAAAGCACACCTAAAAAAAATGAAATTGTTAAAAATGCAATTGTTTTTTTATTTGATCAATTTATAAATAATGGAGCAATCGAGAAAAAAGATATTATATCTTCAGTAAATAAATTTATGATTGAAGAAAAAAATGATAAAATTGAGTATATAATTAAAACTCCAAAAAAGTCGGTAATACCAAGGTCTGAGAAACAAAAAAATTACGTTAGAGCATTAAGAGATAAAGAAATTATAATATCATCAGGTCCTGCAGGAACTGGAAAAACATATTTGGCTGTAGCTGTTGCATTAACAATGCTTTTAGATAAAAAAATAGAAAGAATAATATTATCTAGACCTGCGGTTGAGGCTGGAGAAAGACTAGGTTTCTTGCCAGGAGATATGAGAGAAAAGGTAGACCCTTATTTACGACCTTTATACGATGCGCTTTATGATCTTTTAGATTTTGAAAAAATTCAGAAACGTATTGAGATCGGAGACATAGAAATAGCACCTTTAGCTTTTCACTTGAATGAGATATCAATAGTAGATTTTGATCACACAGATGTTGTAAGACATCCTCTTGTCTCAAAAATTGTAAAAGCTTACTCTGATCAAAATTTTAAGAAATGATCAAAATCAATGTTGTAGTTGGATTTCCAAAATGGAAAAAAAAAATTAAAAATATAAAAAATTACTTTAAATTAAAGCAAAGAAAATTTAACAATTATTACAACTCACAAAAAAAAATTAAAGAATTTACTGTATTCTTAACAAACAATTCTAAGATGAAAAATTTAAATAAAAAATATAGAAAAATAAATAAGCCAACCGATGTTCTATCCTTTCCATTAAACATAAAAATAAAAAGCAAAATTTACCTTGGTGATATAGCAATTAGTTATGAAATAGTTAATAAACGGTCATACAATTCTTCTTTTGTCTATGAATTAGACAAAATGTGGATACATGGATATTTACATTTAAGTGGATATGATCATATAAAAAATTTAGATTTTGAAAAAATGTATAAAAAAGAAAATCTAATATTTAAACAACTCAATTCATAAATTGTCCCAAATATTAAAAAATAAATTTGCTATAGTAATAACATTAATTTTCTTAGGAGTCTTGTCCTCATTTAGTTTACCACCGTATAACTACTTTTTTATAAATTTTTTTACATTTCCATTTTTATTTTATATTTTGGTGTTTAACCTCAATAATAATTTGATAAATAATTTTCTAACAGGGTGGTTTTATGGATTTGGATATTTTTGTTCAAATTTATATTGGATTTCAAATTCATTAAAATTTGATGAAAATTTTGAAAATTTAGTTGTATTTTCTATTATATTCATACCTTTTTTATTGTCGTTGTTATATGGAATATTTTCCTTTTTACTGAAATTTTTAAATCTTAAGATGAATTTTAGTTCAATTTTAATTTTTTCACTTCTTTTATCTATAATTGAATATTTAAGAGGAAATATATTTGGTGGCTTTCCATGGAATCTGATTTCGTTTAGTATGGTAAATCTCACAAGTTCTTTACAAATACTTAATTTAATCGGGACTTATTCATTCAATTTAATAGTTATAACTATTTATTGTTTGCCAATAATAATTATTTTCAAATTTAATAGGCTTAAAAAAATCACTATTTTTTTATCAGTAATACTAATTTTAGTAATTAATTATTTTTACGGAAACAACAGAATTGAACAAATTCAACTTTCAAAAAAAAAACAAATTTATCCAACAATTAAACTAATTTCACCAAGTTTTAATATAGAAAGATTTTTTATAGAAGAACCAATTATTAATAAACTTAAAGAATTAATGGAAATTGGCAATCCTTTTAATAAAGATTTTTTATTAGTATTTCCGGAAGGTATCTCTGATAATTTTGAATTAAACGATTTACGTAATAGTAGTAGTTTTAATAAAATTTCTAATCAATTAAATGCTAATTCTAAAATTATTATAGGTATATCCTACGATGATGGTGAAAAAATTTTCAATTCATTAGCTCTATTAAATAGTAAATTTGTATTAGAAGACAAATATAGTAAGAACAAACTAGTACCTTTTGGAGAATTTCTTCCATTTGAAAAATTTTTAAGTAATTTTGGTTTAAAAAAAGTAACTTACGGCTACAGATCATTCAGTTCATCTAATGAAAGAAGTATTATGAATTTCGGTTCAATTTCATTTTTACCCTTAATTTGTTATGAAATTATATTTTCTGGTAAATTAAATTTAGATAATAAAGATTATGACTTCATTTTAAATATTTCTGAAGATGGTTGGTTTGGCAATAGCATAGGCCCTATTCAACATTTTTCTCATTCTATATTTAGATCAATAGAGGAAGGCAAAGATGTTTTGAGAGTAGCTAATAACGGAATTTCAGCTCATATAAGTTTAAACGGTAAAGTTGTGAAAATGTTAGACACAACCGAAAAGGGAAGCATTGAAATAAATTCAGTTTCTGAGGTTTTTCCTACATTCTTTAGTATTTATGGTAACAAGATTTTCTTTTGTTTCGTATTTTTTTATACTAGTTTAATTTTCTTTTTAAAAAGATTTAAATGAAAAAAAATTATTTATTTACAAGCGAGTCAGTCTCAGAAGGACATCCAGATAAAGTATGTGATAGAATTTCTGACATGGTGGTAGATACCTACCTGGGTGCTGAGCCCCATTCAAGAGTAGCATGTGAAACTTTAACCACAACTAATAAAGTCGTTTTAGCCGGTGAAGTAAGAGGACCAGAAATAAAAAAAGACGATTTAATAGAGAAAGTTAGAAATTGTATAAAAGACATTGGATATGATCAGGATGGATTCACTTACAAAGAAGCAACTAAAATAGAAAGTCATTTACATGCTCAATCCTCAGATATAGCTATGGGAGTAGATTCTTCGGGAAATAAAGATGAGGGGGCTGGAGACCAAGGAATAATGTTCGGATATGCGTGTAATGAAACAGATGTCTTAATGCCTGCACCAATACATTATTCTCACAAAATATTAAGGTTAATGGCTGAGGATAGAAAATCTGGAAAGCTTAAAAATATTGAGCCAGACTCTAAAAGTCAAATAACAATAGAATATAAAGATGGAAAACCAACTAATGTAAAATCTGTAGTTATATCCACACAGCATTCTGCAGATGTTAATCAGTCACAAGTTAGAGATTTAGTGAAACCTTATATTGAAAAATCTATACCAAAAGAATTGCTAAATAATCTTATAGAAGAGGAAATTTACGTAAATCCTACAGGTAATTTTGTTATTGGTGGCCCAGATGGAGATAGTGGTTTGACAGTGGAGGCGCATTTTCAGGGAAAGATCCAACTAAAGTTGATAGATCAGCTGCATATGCATCGAGATATTTAGCAAAAAACATTGTAGCTTCAAAAATAGCTGACAAGTGTTTAATACAATTGGCATACGCAATAGGTGTATCAAAGCCACTATCAATATATGTAGATTTGTTTGATAATGATGAAGAAAAGAATAAACACATTGAAAGTTTAATTAAGAAAAATTTTGATTTAAGTCCTAGAGGAATTAGAGAGATGCTTGGGTTGAACAAACCAATATATGAAAAATCAGCAGCCTACGGTCATTTTGGAAGAGATCCTGGTTCAGATGGCTCATTTTCATGGGAAAAAACTGATAAAAAAGATATTTTTTCAAAGTAATATATTGAAATATAGGGAATATTTATTATAAGCATATTTAAATTGTAAATTACAAAAGTGGGCTTCGGCCCATTTTTTTTTGGAGTGAAATAAATGCTTAACAGAAGAGCAGATAAATTAGAGTTATTGAGAATAGCAGAAGCAGTAGCCCTAGAGAAATCGATTGACAAAGAGCTCATCATTAATTCTATGGAAACAGGGATTGCCAAAGCAGCTAAATCAAAATTTGGAAACGAAAATGAAATACACGTTTCAATAAATAGAGATAACGGAGATATAGAAATTTTTAGGAAATTAATAGTAGTTGAAAAACCAGAAAATACTAATACAGAAATAAGTGTTGAAAGTGCGAAACTTCTTAACAAAGAAAAAAAAATTGGGGATGAAATATTGCAGCCTCTGCCAACCTTTGACTTTGGTCGTATTGCTGCTCAAACAGCTAAACAAGTGATTAGCTTTAGTGTAAGAGAAGCAGAAAAAGAAAGACAATTTAATGATTTTATAGATAAAAAAGATACAATATTGAGTGGTATTGTAAAAAGACTTGAATTTGGAAATGTAATTGTTGATCTAGGTAAAGCTGAGGCTATTATTCAAAAAAATGAGATGATACCAAGAGAAAATATTAAAGCTGGAGATAGAGTTAAAGCTTATTGTTATGATGTACGAAGAGAACAAAGGGGTCAACAAATTTTTCTGTCAAGAGCTCATCCAAAGTTTATGGAAAAATTATTTATTCAAGAAGTACCTGAAATCTATGACGGATTAATTGAGATTAAATCTTCAGCAAGAGACCCTGGTAGTAGAGCAAAAATTAGTGTTAAAGCTATTGATACATCTTTAGACCCTGTTGGTGCTTGTGTTGGTATGAGAGGTAGTAGAGTTCAGGCTGTGGTAAATGAACTTCAAGGTGAAAAAATTGATATAGTAAACTGGTCTGAGGATATTTCTGTGGTTGTGTCAAATGCTTTATCACCTGCTGAAGTTCAAAAAGTCAATGTTGATGAAGAAGCGAAAAAGTTAGATGTGATATTGACTGAGGAAAATTTAAGTAAGGCAATTGGAAGAAGAGGTCAAAATGTCAGGTTAGCTACTAAATTGCTTAACTATGAGATAAATATCATGACTGATAAAGAAGAGTCTGAGCGAAGACAAATAGAGTTTAAAGATAGAACCGAGAGTCTTATGAAAAACCTAGAAGTGGATGAAACTTTAGGTCAACTTTTAGTAGCAGAGGGTTTTTCAACAGTCGATACAATTAAAGACAGTGCATTAGGAGATTTAACAAAAATTGAGGGTATAGAGGAAGAAACAGCGAAAGAATTAATAGATAGAGCAAAAGAATTTCATAAAAAGAATGAGGAAGAAATACAAACAAAAATCAGAGAATTAGGATTAGAAGCAGAGTTAATAAATCATGAAGGACTTACACCTGGTATGCTTTTAACACTGGGTGAAAAAAAAATTTTATCATTAAATGATTTTGCTGATCTTGCAACAGATGAGTTGATAGGTGGATATGATATAATAAAAGGTGAAAGAATTAAAATATCAGGATATCTAGAGGATTTTGCTTTATCTAAAACAGAGGCAGATAACCTAATCATGACCGCAAGAGAAAAAATTTATACAGACTAAGAGATGAGAGATGGAAAAACAAAAAAAAAAATTAACAATATCTGGAAAACCAAAAAAAAATTTTTTAAATCAACAAAATTTTGAAAGTAAAAACAATCAAAGACAATTTGAAAAAAAATTTTCTAAACCTGTAAATAAATTTTCAACTAATTTTAAAAAAAATTTTAAAACTAAGCCATTACCTCAAAAACTCAGTGATTATGAGAGAAGAAAGTTAGCTGAACAAAAAGCTACAAAAAGTATTCGTGGTGAAAATAATCAAAAAGATAAAGAAAATAAAACAAAATTTTCAACAAAAAAAAGAGAAACAAAACTAACGGTTTCTAGAGCATTAAGTGAGGATTTAGAATTTAAATCAAGAAGTCTTGCATCAATAAAGAGAGCTAGGGAAAAAGAACTAAGAGCATCAAAAGAAAAAAATAATGGTGATATAAACTCTTCAGTAAAAAAAGAAATTAATATACCTGAGTTTGTAACTATAAGAGATCTAGCTAACAGAATGGCAGAACAATCATCAAATATTATCAAACATCTAATGGGAATGGGAGTAACAGTAACAATCAATCATACCATAGATTCTGATACAGCTGAGTATTTAGTTAAAGAATTTGGACATATTCCCATAAGAGAAAAAAAAGCTGAAGAGATAATCAAAAATATTAAACAGATTAAAACTGAGGATCTTAAAAGTCGTCCTCCTATCATAACGGTGATGGGTCATGTTGATCATGGCAAAACCTCAGTTTTAGATGTAATTAGAAGCACGAATATAGTCTCTGGTGAGTTTGGTGGTATTACACAACATATTGGCGCTTATCAAATTGAAAAAAATGAAAAACTAATAACCTTTATAGATACACCGGGTCATGCGGCATTTACTGAAATGAGAGCCAGAGGTTCGAAATTAACTGACATCGTTGTTCTCGTTGTAGCTGCTAATGATGGTGTTAAACCACAAACTATTGAGTCAATTAAACATGCAAAAGCAGCTAAAGTACCTATAGTAGTTGCAATAAATAAATGCGATTTGCCAGATGCTGACGTACAGAAAGTAAAAAATCAACTTTTAGAACATGAACTAATTGCTGAAGATTTATCAGGTGATACTATAATGGTTGAAATTTCAGCAAAAACGAAAAATAATATAGATAAACTTTTAGAGCTGATTTTACTACAGGCAGAAATTTTAGATCTTAAGAGTGATTTTAATAGTAATTCAAATGGAATAGTTTTAGAATCTAAAATAGACATTGGCAGAGGCCCAATAGTTAATATAATTATTACTTCTGGCAAACTTAAAAAAGGTGATTATTTTGTTTGTGGAACAAAGTGGGGCAAAGTTCGAGCAATAATTAATGATAAGGGCAAACCTATTGATTTTGCTTTACCCTCGACTCCAGTGGAAATTTTAGGAATTAACGGTGCAGCCAAATCCGGAGATGATTTTTTAGTTGTAGACTCTGAGAAGGAAGCAAAATCATTATCTGAAGCAAGAATTGAGGAAAAGAAAATATCAAAAAATCCTCTTGCTTTATTTACTCAAGAATCAGCTTTTAAAGATAATAAATCAGATGATCTTAACATAATAATAAAGTCAGATGTGCATGGCTCATCGGAGGCTATTAAAAATGCGTTAAATCAAATAAAACATGATGAAGTTAAGATAAAAATTATTTTATCTGATGTTGGGATGGTTACAGAAACAGATGTAAATTTAGCCAAGGCCTCAAACGCTACTTTAATAGCTTTTAATGTAAAACCAAGTAAGGAAGCTAAAAAAATAGCTGAGCAAACTCAGGTAAAAATTTCTTCATACAATATTATTTATGAACTCATTGATTTTGTAAAAAAACAGATGTCTGGATTACTAACACCTGAAATAGAGGAAAAAGTAATTGGATCTGCAGAAATACTTGAAATCTTTAAAGTTTCTAAAGTTGGTAAGGTAGCAGGTACAAAAGTCCTAGAGGGAGAAATCACTCAAGATTCAATGGCAAGAGTAATAAGAGATGGAGCAATAATATTTAATGGTAAAATAGGCACTATATTTAGGGAAAAAAACCAAGCTAAGCAAGTGTCAGCAGGTTTGGAGTGTGGTATATCATTTAAAGATTTTAGTGACTTTCAAAAAAAAGACATTATAGAAGCATATAATTCAACAACTACAGAGAGGGTTATATAGAACTATGTCATCAGATGGAAGACAGATTAGCCAAAGACAATTAAGAGTTGGAGAAATGGTAAAGCAAGCATTGAGCATGATATTTTTAAAGGATGAAGCTAAAATTCCTAATATTCAGACAAAAGAAATTACAGTTACAGAAGTTAGGATGAGTCCAGATTTAAAAACTGCTAAAGCCTTTGTATTGCCTTTGGGAGGTAAAAATTCCGAGGAGATCGTTAAAAATCTTAAAGACTTTTCTTTTCTCATAAGAAAAGTATTATCAAAAAAAATTACAATGAAATTTTTACCAAAAATTTTATTTGTTAAAGATGAGTCTTTTGATTATGCAGAAAAAATAGAAAATTTAATAAAACAAGCTAATAAATAGGAAAATATGAAAAAAAATATTACACAAATGGGTTTACATGAAAAAGATACAGGATCTTCAGAGATACAAGTAGCTCTGTTAACAGAAAAAATCGAGACTCTGTCAAAACATATGAAGAAATTTAAAAAAGATAAACATTCTTCAGTAGGTTTGTTAAAAGCTGTTAACAAAAGGAAAAAACTTTTAGAATATCTAAAAAAAAATAACGTTGAGTCTTATAAAAACGTTTTAACAAAATTAAACTTAAGGAAATAAATGTTTAAAGTTTTTAAAAAAGAAATTGAAATTAACGGAAAAAAAATTAGCCTAGAAACAGGAAAAATTGCCCGTCAAGCAGATGGAGCAATAGTTGCAACATGTGGAGAAACTGTAGTTTTGGCAACAGTAGTTGGAGCTAAAAAAGTAAATCCAGATGTAGATTATTTTCCATTGTCAGTTAATTATCAAGAAAAATACTATGCTGCAGGAAAAATCCCTGGTGGTTATTTCAAAAGAGAAGCAAGACCCACGGAAAGTGAAACACTCATTTCAAGATTAATTGATAGACCTATCAGACCTTTGTTTCCAGACGAATTTAGAAATGAAGTTCAATTATTACCTACGGTAATTTCTTATGATAAAGAAAATGAAGCTGATATTCTTTCTATTATTGCATCTTCAGCTGCATTAGCAATATCTGGAATGCCATTTATGGGACCAGTAGGAGCATCTAGAGTAGGCTTTATAGGTGGAAAATATGTCTTAAATCCTACGAAAAAAGAATTAGAAAATTCAAAACTAGATTTAGTTGTAGCGGGAACAAAAGATGCTGTTTTGATGGTTGAGTCTGAGGCAAAAGGTTTAACCGAACAGCAAATGTTAGACGCAGTAAAATTTGGTCACGAAGGTTTTGTACCTGTTATAAAAATGATCGAGGAGCTTGCAAAAGAATGTAAAAAATCTGATTGGGTTGTGGAAAAGAAGGACTTATCAGAAGTAAAGAAAAAATTAGAGGATGAATTTACTAAGGATCTGAAAAAAGCCTTTTCTATTAAAGATAAACAAGAAAGATCAAACTTAATATCTGAAGTAACTGAAAAAGCTAAAAAGTTGTACGAGGAAGATGAAAATTTCTCAGAGTTAGACGTTATGCATGAATTGAAAAATCTAGAGAAAGGTATTGTAAGAAATGACATATTAAAAAATAAAAATCGTATTGATGGCAGAGGCTTATCTGATGTAAGACCAATTAAATGTGAAGTTGGAATACTACCAAGAGTTCATGGATCGGCATTATTCACCAGAGGAGAAACACAAGCAATTGTTACAACAACACTAGGGACATCTGATGATGAACAAAGGATCGAAAGTTTAGAAGGTCTTCAACGTGAGAGATTTATGCTCCATTATAACTTTCCACCTTTCTCAGTTGGAGAAACTGGTAGAATAGGAACTGGAAGAAGAGAAATAGGTCATGGAAAATTAGCATGGAGAGCAATAAATTCATCTCTACCTACAAAAGAAAGTTTCCCATATACATTTAGAATAGTTTCAGAAATCACAGAGTCTAACGGTTCCTCATCAATGGCTACTGTTTGTGGTTCGTCTTTAGCGCTTATGGATGCAGGTGTACCAATTAAAGAACCAGTTGCTGGTATAGCAATGGGATTAATTAAAGAGGGAGATGATTTTAGTGTTCTTTCAGATATTTTAGGCGACGAGGATCATTTAGGCGATATGGATTTTAAAGTTGCCGGTACAAAAGATGGAATTACTTCTTTGCAAATGGATATAAAAATAACAGGAATTACATTTGAAATTATGGAGCAAGCTTTAAAACAAGCTAAAGATGGTAGAGTACATATCCTTGATGAAATGAATAAAGCATTATCCAAATCAAGAGATGATGTAGGAAAACATACACCTAAAATGGAAAAAATTACTGTAGATAAGAAAGATATAGCTACGGTAATTGGAAAAGGTGGTGCAACAATCAGGGAGATTGTAGAAAAATCAGGAGCTAAGGTTGATGTGAATGATGAGGGTGAAGTAACTGTAGCAGCACCAGATGAAGACTCGAGAAATAAAGCAATGCAAATGATTAAAGATTTAACAGCTAAAGCTGAACTTAATAAAATTTATAACGGTAAAGTTATGAAAATTATGGAGTTTGGTGCATTTGTTAATTTCTTAGGCAAACAAGATGGACTTGTTCATATATCAGAACTAGCTGACAAAAGAGTTGCAAAAGTTACTGATGTTGTCAAAGAAGGTGATAAAGTAAAAGTAAAAGTCATAGGTTTTGATAGAGGTAAAGTTAAATTGTCTATTAAACAAGCAGCTGTCTAATTAATGTTCTCATTATCAAAATTTAAAAATATTTTATCTAAGAATAAATATGGGAAATATTTAGCTATTGGAGGTTTTGCCTTCTTTTTTATAAAAGGTCTTATTTGGTTAGCAGTCATATTTTCTGTTGGTTTTAGCGCTTTTAACTTCATTTAAATCCCTGTTCATTTTGCGTTTGATATCCTTTAAGTAGTTGCAATAATTTTTTAAAAATGTAAGCTATTCATTAACCATATCTCATGGTGATAAAGAGACCGATATCGCATCGGTTAAAAGCGAGTTTTGGAAAAACTAACAAGGAGTGTGTATGAAAAGAATGCACAGAGTTCTTAATTCGTTTAGCCGAGGCTCAAAGATCGCTAGGCTAAATCAATTAATGTTCCGAAATTTAAAATCTGTTGAAGCTAATGGTAATGGCACAAGCGGATACGTTATTAAATCTGGAAAAAACTCTGGAAAAGTTGTTGGGCATTTAAAAAAAGAGCCTAAAAACATTTAATTAAGATTGGGGCATGGGGCACCTGGCAACAGAACGCCCCTTTTATGTATGAATAAGTTAATATTATTTTTTCAATTTTAGTGGCGGTCCAAATTTATTCTTTTTTTTTGTACCGACTGAAACATACCAAACAAACAAAGGTATTAGTCCAATCAATGTTAAAGCTATTAACATCCACCAGCCTGATTTATCGACATCGTGCAACCTTCTTGCAGTAACTGCCAAAGATGGCAAAAGTAAAATTAAGTAGCTTACTAATTCAACAGGACCCATGTTTTGAGAGTTATCAACGTAAAAAGAATCAAATATTGCTGCAACTATTATTACTATTATATAAAATAAATGAAACCACCAGAATTCAGATCTTGAAGCTCTTCCACTAAAATCTGCAAATTTTTTAAAACAAATCTTTATAGATGATTGCATATCCATGATTATGATATAACAATATTTCGAAACTTATGTCAAAGTTTGTTTGTTAAACAAATTTAAGTGTTTTAAACAATATTCTTTGGATCTGGCATTCCTACCTTATTATAACCAGCATCAACATAATGTATTTCACCAGTGACACCTCCAGCCATATCACTTAATAGATATAAAGCAGAATTTCCTACATCAAGATTATCAACGTTTCTTTTTAAAAAAGAATGATCAGCATTCCATTTATATAAAAATTTTGCATCTCCAATTGCTGATGCTGCTAAAGTTTTTATGGGTCCCGCACTAATTGCATTAATTCTTATACTTTTTGAACCCAAGTCTCTTGCAAGATATTTAACACTTGCTTCAAGTGCAGCTTTACATACTCCCATCACATTATAATTTGGAATAGCTTTGTTAGCTTCATAACTTAAGGTAATCATGCTTCCACCTTGTTTCATGATTTTGGAAGCTTCTTTTGCAACTTCTGTAAATGAGAAACAAGAAATCAACATGCTTCTTAAAAAGTTTTCTCTAGTTGTATTAAGATATTCCCCCGATAATTCAGATTTATCTGAAAATGCAATTGCATGAACTACGAAATCTATTTCACCCCATTTAGATTTTATATCTTCAAATAATTTTGTTACTTCCTCTTTTTTTTCAACATCACAACTAAAAGTAACATTTGAATTTAATTTTTCCGCTAAAGGAACAACTCTTTTCTTTAATGCATCACCTAAATAGGTAAATGCAAGTTCTGCTCCAGCCTCTGCAAGTTTTTGAGAAATACCCCAAGCAATTGATCGCTCATTAGCAACACCCATGATCAATCCTTTTTTACCTTTCATCAAACTCATTATTAAACCTTTTCAAATACTAAAGTGGCATTAGTTCCACCAAAACCGAAGCTGTTAGACATTACAGAATTTAAATTAACATCTTTTTCAACTTTAGTTACTATTGGGTAATTTTTTGCTTCATCGTCCATATCCTGAATATTTGCGGATGCAGCAATAAACTTATTTTTCATCATTATTAAACTATAAACTGCTTCATGAACCGAGGTTGCACCTAAAGAGTGACCAGCTAAGGATTTTGTTGAACTTATTTTTGGTTTGTAATCTTTAAAAGCTTCCCCAACTGCTTTTAATTCCGTTATATCTCCAACTGGAGTAGAAGTTCCGTGAGTATTTATATAATCGATTTTATTTTTTGTCGTACTTAATGCCATTTGCATACATCTAACAGCTCCTTCACCTGATGGAGCAACCATATCGTAACCATCAGAAGTAGCACCATAACCAGATAATTCAGCATAAATTTTTGCACCTCTTGCTTTTGCATGCTCGTATTCCTCTAAAACTAAAACTCCACCTCCACCAGATATAACAAAACCATCTCTTGTTTTGTCATAAGGTCTAGATGCTTTTTCAGGAGTATCATTATATTTAGAAGACAAAGCAGTCATTGCATCAAACATTGCTGTCATTGCAAAATGCACTTCATCACTTCCACCAGCAAAAATTATTTTTTGTTTCCCTAATTGAATAATTTCCATTGCATTACCAATACAATGGCCGCTTGTTGCACATGCTGAACTTATTGTATAATTAATTCCTTTAATCTTAAATGGTACAGCCAAGGTTGCTGATGCTGTGCTGGACATCGTTCTTGGAACAATAAAAGGCCCCATGCGTTTAGGACTTTTTGCTCTAGTTTTATCTGCTGCTAAAATAACATTTTCAATAGAAGGGCCACCAGATCCCATAATCATACCAGTTGAAGTATTACTTACATCTTTTTCCTCTAGACCAGAGTCTTTAACTGCTTCTGCCATAGAAATATAATTATAAGCTGACCCTGGTCCCATAAATCTTATAAATTTTCTATCTACATGATCTTCAAGATTAATATTTGGCTTACCATGCACATGGCTCTTTAAATTGTATTCTTTGTATTCTTCTGAAAAAGAAATTCCTGACTTTGAATTTAATAGTGATTGATAAACTTCCTCTTGATTGTTTCCTAAACAAGAAACAACCCCTATCCCTGTTACAACTACTCTTTTCATTATTTAAATAAACCTACTTTTAAATTTTCTGTTGAGTAAATTTTTTTGCCATCTGCGAGCAAAATTCCATTTGCTAAACCGACAGTGGTACCTTCTTTTATAAGAACTCTTTTCATATTAATTTCATAAACTGCTTTTTTGACATTTTTAAGAACTTCGCCAGTAAATTTTACTGTGTTAACTCCTAGAGCTCTTCCTCTTCCAGGATTTCCCAGCCATCCCAAATAAAATCCTACAAGCTGCCACATAGCATCTAATCCAAGACATCCTGGCATTACAGGATCTTTTTTGAAATGACAGTCAAAAAACCATAGACTATCTTTTATATCTAATTCAGCAACAATAAATCCTTTGCCAAATTCACCTTTGTTTTCACTAATTTCTGTAATTCTATCAAACATTAACATTGGAGGTGCAGGCAGTTTTGCATTTCCTGGACCGAAAAGATCACCATTAGCACAATTAATTAGATCGTCGTAATTATATGAGCTTTTTTTCATTTTTCGATATCCTTAATACTTGATTTAGCAAAAATATAATATAGATTTAGTTTAGAATAGTTATAAATTACTATGTTAAATAATAGCCAATATATAGAAAAATTAAGAAGTTCAGGCTTAAGACCAACAAAACAGAGAATTAAAATTTGTGAAGTTCTGTTCAATACAGAAAAGACTTTTCATTTTACAATTAACGAACTTGTTAAAAGAATAAGCAAGTCAACAAATGACAAGATTTCACTTGCAACTGTTTATAACACAGTTCATGCATTCAAAAACAAAGGTTACTTAAAAGAGATACCAATTAATTCTGATCAAAGTTATTTTGATACCAATACGTCGCATCACCACCATTTCTATGATGAGACACATAAAGATTTAATTGATATAGATGATGCAGATGTTGAACCAGTTAAAATTAATACAAGAATTCCTGGAAAAAAAATCAAGTCAGTAGAAGTACTTGTTAAAGTCGAAGATCACAAATCTTAATTCAATTTCTACATTATAATAGTTCTAAACTGTTGACAAATTTATTTAGAATTATTATAAAATACAAAAAAGGAGATACATGAGCACAGAATTCAGAAATAAAGATTTTAAAAATAAAGAATTAAGCAAATGCCCGGTAACAGGAGTAGGAACAACTGCTAAGTTTTCTGCAGGTAGAGGACAATCAAATAGAGACTTTTGGCCAAATAGTTTGAATTTAAAGATATTAAGTCAGCATTCTAACCTGACTAATCCAATGGACAAAAAATTTAATTATGCAAAAGAATTTAAGAAATTAAATTACAAAGCATTAAAAAGAGATTTAACAAAATTAATGACAGACTCGCAAGAATGGTGGCCAGCAGACTATGGTCATTACGGACCTTTTTTTATCAGACTAGCTTGGCATGCTGCTGGTACTTATAGAACTGGAGATGGTAGAGGTGGAGCTGGAACAGGTAATCAAAGGTTTGCACCATTGAATGCTTGGCCAGACAATGTCAATTTAGATAAAGCAAGATTATTACTTTGGCCGATTAAACAAAAGTATGGAAAACAAATTTCATGGGCTGATTTATTTATTTTAGTTGGAAATGTTGCCTTAGAGTCAATGGGTTTTAAAACTTTTGGTTTTGGAGCAGGAAGAATTGATATTTGGGAACCAGAGGATGATATTTACTGGGGATCTGAAAAGGAAATGTTAGGAGTTGAAAGATACAGTGGAAAAAGAGATCTAGAGCAACCGCTTGGAGCTTCACATATGGGATTAATTTATGTAAATCCTCAAGGTCCTGATGCAAATCCAGATCCTCTTTTAGCAGCTCATGACATTAGAGAAACATTTGGAAGAATGGCAATGAACGATTATGAAACTGTTGCTTTAGTTGCTGGAGGTCATACATTTGGAAAATCACACGGAGCGGCATCTGAGTCTCATAAAGGTCCAGATCCAGAGGCATCAAGAATTCAAGATCAATCTACAGGCTGGAACAGCGATTATAAATCAGGAAAAGGTGTTGATACTATAAGCAGTGGTATTGAAGGTGCATGGACACAGTCACCTATAAAATGGGATATGGGTTACTTTGATTGTTTATTCAATCATGAATGGGAGTTAACAAAAAGCCCTGCAGGAGCTCATCAGTGGACACCAAAACAAAATGGCCAAAAAATTAAAATGGTTCCTGATGCTCATGATAAAAATAAAATGCATCCACCAATGATGCAAACAACAGATCTTTCTTTAAGAATGGATCCTTCATATGGGCCAATATCGAAACATTTTTACAACAACCCTGAAGAATTTGCAGATGCTTTTGCAAGAGCATGGTTTAAATTAACTCATAGAGATATGGGTCCAAGAGCATGTTACTTGGGTAACGAGGTACCAAAAGAAGAGTTAATATGGCAAGATCCTGTAAAAAAACCAAAATATAAATTAAAGAAAAGTGATATTAATACTCTTAAATCTAAAATATCTAAATCTAAATTGTCTGTATCAGAGTTAGTAAGCACAGCTTGGGCATCAGCTTCAACTTACAGAGGATCAGATAAAAGAGGTGGAGCTAATGGAGCTAGAGTTGCTTTAGAACCACAAATTAGTTGGGATGTTAATGATCCAAAACAGATTAATAAAGTTATCAAAACTTTAGAAAAAATTAAAAATAAATTCGATAAAAATAAAAAATCTGTTTCGTTAGCTGATTTAATAGTTCTTGGTGGAAACGTAGGTATTGAAATATCCATTCATTTGGTCTTTTAGAGCCACAAGCAGATGGATTTAGAAACTACAACAAAGATGAAACATCTACAGTTTCAGCTGAGGAAAAATTGATAGACAAAGCACAATTAATGGGTTTAACAGCTCCAGAAATGACGGTTCTTCTTGGCGGTATGAGAGTTTTAGATACTAATTTTGACCATTCAAAAAATGGAGTTTTTACCAAAAAGCCAGGAACTTTAACTAACGATTATTTTGTTAATCTTTTAGATATGAATACTACTTGGAAAGAAACAGATAAATCTGAACAATTGTTTGTAGGAAAAGATAGAAAAACAAATAAAATTAAGTGGCATGGTACTAGAGTGGACTTAATATTTGGTTCAAATTCACAATTAAGAGCATTAGCCGAGGTTTATGCATGCAACGATTCATCTAAAAAATTCGTTAATGACTTTGTTTCAGCATGGACAAAAGTCATGAATTCTGACAGGTTTGATCTAAAATTAAATTAATAAAATGGAAACTGCACTTAGTACACCTAAAGTAAGCTTTGAAGATTTCTACGAAGTACCTAACTTAAAATTTGATATTGTAAAACTTAGATCTGATTTAGAGAAAATTCTTGAAGAAAAAAAGTTTAATTCCCCAGGAGTTACGCATTTTGGTGCGATCCCGCTTAACCAGATACCTAATGATGAAAATTCTATTAAAGGTAATAATATTAGAGGTAAATATTGGACTATAGCAGACGAGACAGGAAAAGAAGTTTCAAGAGATGTAGAACAAGATCTACTTTAAGTTGGCATAAAGATCCAGAGTGCAGATTACATGTTCCAATAATAACAAACCCAGGTTGTTCGATGGTAATCGAAAACGTTGCAAAACATTTGCCAGCCGATGGCAGAGTTTGGATAACAAATAACACTAAATACCATAACTTTTTCAATGGAGGGGAGCAAGCAAGAATACACTTAGTAGCGTGTGTATTAGACAGTCCATTTGTGTAATGACTGAATTAACAAAAGGTATATTTGAAGTAAGTAAAAACGTTTATAAAAATAACAAAGGCTCCATATTAAGAACTATAGTTTATACAATTGGTCACTTCGCAATTGCTATTACAGTTTTGATGCTTGTAGCAGATGTATCTTTTATGATTGCTCTAACAGATGCAATTGTTGAGCCAATAGCAAATTCAGTTTGGTATTTTGTTTTAGATAAGTGGTGGGCTAGTAAAAGCAAATAATATTAAAATTTTTTCAGTCCCCATAAATTTTTTTTAGTGACCCAACCAGAATATTTAAGAGTAGATATTTTACACCACGCGCCATCACATTTTTTTATTTCAATAAGCCTTCCAGGAGCAAGCAAAGCCAGGGCCTCAGAAAATTTAGTTGGTTTTTTAAAGAGAACTTTTTCACTGAGAACTATAGAATTTTGATTTTTTTTAAGTTGAGAAATATGTATCCAACCACTATTTTTTTTGTAATCTTCAATCTTTCTAAAGTTCTCTTTTTTGTCGATTATTTCAACAGGAAAATTTCTTTTTTTATAAATAAATTTAATTGGGTAATCGATACCAGGTCCGTATCTAACGTTCACTTTGTTATATTTTAAGGATAAATAATAATTTTCATTTGATATTGCATTATTAAAAAAAAATAAAAAAAGAATAATGAATAATAATCTTACTTTTATCATTTAATTAAATCACAAATTCTAAAATCTAGAGTTAATAAATTAATAATTAACACCTTACCATTTAGGCATTTTCCAACACCTAGTATATATTTTATTGCCTCATTTGCTTGAATATTACCTACTACACCTGCAACTGTGCCTATCACACCATCTGCTTCACATGTGGATATGTCATCACTGGGCATAGTTTGATAAAAAGATTTTAAGCAGGGTTTTGATTTCTTAAAGAAATCAAAAGCAAAAATATGACCATCAAATTTTCCAATTGATCCAGAAATAAATATTTTCTTTAAACTTTTTGAAAATTTGTTTAATAAAAACTTACTGGTAAAATTGTCTGTTCCATCTATTACTATATCAAAAAATTTAATTATTTTTTTGACATTAGAACTATCAATTTTTTTTTTATAAGCTTTTATTTTAATGTGTGAATTAATTTTTTTTAGTCTATGTTTTACAACATCGACTTTATATTTTTTTATATCACAAGTGGCAAACATAGATTGCCTGTGAATATTTGATAAATTGATTTTATCGTGATCAATTAATCCTATTGTTCCAACACCAGCTCTGCACAAGTATTCTACCGCGGGACATCCTAGCCCTCCAAGACCTACGATCAAAACTCTTGAACTTTTAAGCTTTTTTTGACCTATTATTCCGATATCCTTTAAAATAATTTGTCTTGAGTACCTTTCAATTTCCTTATTTTTAAAATTCATTTTTTCCTGTAGACCCAAAGCCACCCTCTCCTCTTAAAGTATCAGGCAAGTTATCAACTTCTTCTAATTCCATTTTAAGAATTGGAACCAAAACCATTTGAGCAACTCTGTCCCCATTATTGATTATAAAATCTTTACTACCATGATTAAATAAAATGATCTTTATTTCACCTCTATAGTCACTGTCTATAGTGCCAGGAGAGTTTAATACGCCAATACTTTCTTTTGCGGCTAATCCTGACCTTGGTCTTATTTGAATTTCTAAATCCTCTGGTATTGCAACTTTAATTCCAGTTGGAATTAACTTAGAGCTTTTAGGTTTAATTACAACAGTTTTATTTAAAAATGCACACAAGTCTAATCCAGAAGAACCTTCAGTTTTGTATTTTGGTGTGATTACTTTCTTGCTTAATTTTTTAATTAATATTTTAACCATTAAATCAAATTTAGCTGATTGATAACCCTTTTAACAATCTCATCAGCTACTACTGATTTATATGTTTTAGAAATAATTTCATTATCTACTTTTTCGTCTTTATAGAATATTGAAACCTCATTAAAATCAGAGTCGAAACCAATATCATTTTTACTAACATCATTAGCTATTATCCAATCACAACCTTTATTTTGCAGCTTTTGTTTACTATTAAAATGTAAATTACTTGTCTCAGCTGAGAAACCTATAACTAATTTTGGCTTATTATTATTTTTAGATATCAATTTTAAAATATCTATATTTTTTTCAAAATCTAAATTTAGATCTTTATTTTTTTTAATTTTATCTTCACTCAGATTTTTTACTTTAAAATCACCTACAGCTGCACAAAAAATAGCAACATCACATGGTAAATTTTCTACTGTTTTCTTATACATTTCTTCTGCAGTATTTACTTTTAAAAAATTGATGTTTGGATCAGGAATAAGCTTTGATGGACCAGAAATCAAAGTTGTATTAAAACCATTATTAAATAATGATTTTGCTATCTCATATCCTTGTTTGCCACTTGATCTGTTTGAAATATACCTAACTGGGTCTATATATTCTCGTGTAGGACCTGCTGTAACAATTGCTCTAAATTTTTTGTTATTACTTTTAGATTTAAAAAAATTATCAAGTTCTTTAAGTATGTATTCTATATCAGCCATGCGCCCGTCACCGTATTCTCCACATGCCATTTCACCATTAAATGGACCTATGATTCTGTAATTATAACTTTTTATTTTTTCTATATTTTGTTTATTTGATGCATGTTCCCACATCCTCACATTCATAGCAGGACAAACAAATATGTTTTTATTAGATGCTTGTACAACAGTTGTTGCTAAATCATTGCTAATACCCTGACTCATTTTAGCAATTATATTTGAAGTGGCTGGAGCTATTAATATTAAATCTGCCCATCTTGATAGAGAAATGTGATCCATCTCAGTCTCATTTTCAGCAGAGTAAATATCTGAATAAACTTTATTTTTTGAAAGTGATGCAACAGATAAAGGCGTAACAAATTCAGTACCGCCTTTTGTAAGTATAGTTTTAATTTCACACTGGAGCTTTGTAAGAGATCTAATCAAATCTAATGATTTATAGGCAGCTATACCACCAGAAATTATAAGTAATATTTTTTTTTTTTTCAAAAAATTCATAACAAATTAAAATACTATGACACCTAAAAAAACAAGTATTAATACACCAATAATACTTTGGTTTCTTAGAGATTTCATCTCGTTTTTCTTTTCAGTTAGGGATGAATAAGAGTTGGTATTTTGTGGAATTTGACCACTAGCTAAATATGCTAAAGCTTGATTTGCGTTTTCCATAACCTTTGGAAATTCTGGAATCTTTTTTAAAATCTCTGCAGAATCTTTTAGAGAGTCCATAACATTTTTAATTGGATCTTTGGCTTCTTTCAACCAGTTTTCTAACACAGGTCTTGACGTTTCCCAAATATTAGTATTTGGATCTAGTTTTCTTGAAACTCCCTCTACAACTACCATTGTTTTTTGAAGTAATAAAAGCTGTGGCTGAGTTTGCATATTAAATTTTTCAGTTATATCAAATAGCTGTTTTAGCAATTTTCCACCAGATATATCTTTAACACTTTGACCAAATATTGGTTCTCCAATTGATCTCAATGCTTGAGCGAGCTCATCAACTGAAACATTTTTAGGTACTAATCCTGCAATTAAATGAACTTCTGCTACTTTCTTATAATCTCGACTCACAAAACCAAATAATATCTCAGCTAAGTATCTTCTATTTAACTTATCAATTCTTCCCATAATTCCAAAATCTATAGGTACAATTTGTCCGGCGGAATTGATAAAAATATTTCCTTGGTGCATGTCGGCATGAAAGAAACCATCCCTAACTTTTTGTATTTTCTAAGTATTCATTAGCAGCCGCTGCTTCAAATCTTAAGTCCATTTCATGATTTGTTATTTCTTTAAATAAAAAAACTACCTCAATTAATTTTAATCTCTTTGTTTTTGGAATAAATGTCTCGATCAAATAAGCCAGCATCATTATTGCATCTATTTCAGAATTAAATATTTCTTTAATATTAGGTCTTAAAACTTTTACAGCTACATCTTTAATGGTACTTGCCTCATTTATTTTAGCTTTGTGAACTTGTGCAATGGATGCTGCTGCAACAGGTTCGGAAAATTCAATTATATTCTTTGCTGTTAATTCCCCAAGTTCTTTTCTGATAATATCTTCAGCCAATGACTTTGAAAATGGAGGCAATTTATCCTGCAATTTTTCTAAATTTTTTGTGAGCTCCTCTCCGATTATATCTGGTCTCGTTGCTAAAAATTGCCCAAGTTTTATAAAAGTAGTTCCAAGGTCTTGAATTGTTGAACTCAAATCATTTGTATTATTTGTTTTCTGGTTTTTACCAAAAGACAAAGAGACTAAGTTAAAGAAAAATTTGATTAAAAAAGGGACCTTGTGAGTTTTATCAATAATTTTTATAATATCAGAAGAGCCTATCTTTCTTGCAATCTTGAACAATATAACAATTTTATTAATCATATTTTCCACCCTGAGTGAATTGAAACTATACCTCCTGAAAGATTCTTATAATTTGGTTTATAAAATTTGTTACTCTTTAAAATTTCTGTCAATTCCTCTTGATTTACAAAATTTTCAATACTTTTAACTAAGTATTCATATGGCTTGCTCTCACCAACTACAATTCTACCGATTGTTGGAATTAATTTTGAATAATTTTTATATAAAATTTCTAAATTTTGATTTTGAATTTTTGAGAATTCCAAACAAAAAAATCTACCTCCTTTTTTTAAGACCCTGTAAGCTTCCTTTATAGATTTATTGATATTTTTTGTGTTTCTCAGACCAAAACTGATCGTATAAAAATCAAAACTATTACTTGGTACATTTAAATTTTCAGTCTTTGATTTATTTTGATTAATATCTGAAAATAGTTTTGCTACATCACCGGTACCACAAGCTACATCAACAAGAGAATTATTTGATGATGGATTAATTTGTCTTATTAATTCTCTTTTCCAATATCTGTGTATGCCAAATGACATAAAGTCGTTCATTAAATCATATTTATTGTAAACTGTGTCAAAAACACTTTTAACTAAACCTTTTTTTTGCTGAAGATTTTGCTGCATAGTAATAATATTATTTTTATTAATATAATATTAAATGCCAGAATTACCAGAAGTAGAAGTAGTCACACGTTCACTGAAAAAGACGATTAAAAACCGTAAAATTATTAAGATTACTGTTAACAATCGAAATTTAAGGTTTAAACTTTCAAAAAACTTTGAAGACATTTTAAAAAATAAAGTAATTAAAAATATTGAAAGAAAGTCTAAATATATCGTATTTTATTTTGGTAATCATCTTTACACTATTTTACACTTGGGCATGTCAGGCACTTTGCATATTCCATCTAAAAAAAATATTACAAATTTGAGTTTTTATAGTAATCCAACATTACCAAAAAAACATAATCATATAATTATTGATTTTGAAAAAATTAAATTAATTTACAATGACCCTAGAAGATTTGGATACTTCAAAATATTAAAAAACAAAAATGACTTTGATAATTATTTTACAAGGATTGGACCAGAAGCATTAGATAAAAAGTTCAATTTAATATATCTAAAAAAAAAAATTAAAAATAGAAAAAAAAATATAAAAAATTTATTGTTGGATCAAAAAATTGTTTCAGGCATAGGTAATATTTATGCAAATGAAATATTGTATAAATCAAAAATTTCACCTATGAAAAGTGTAAGGAAATTAAGTTCTACGGACTTAATTAAAATAATTAAATTTTCAAGAATAACATTAAAAAATGCAATAAAATTTGGAGGTTCATCAATCAAAGATTTCAAAGATATTTCTGGTGGAGGGGGTAATTTTCAAACAAAATTTACTGTGTATAATAGAGAAAATCAGAAATGTGCCGAAAGTAAATGTAAAGGTATAATTCAAAAGAGGTATATATCAAATAGGTCAACTTTTATTTGTAATTTTTGTCAAAAATAAAAAAAATATTGACCATGTCTTGTTCAAAGGTTATACCATCGCGTTTAATGGCAAATACAAAATCAGCAATCAAAAGAATTAGAAGAATTAAAAAACAAACTTCTGTGAATAAAGCAAGGAAGAGCAGATATAAGATAGCTTTAAAAAAAATGAACGGCCTAATTGAAAATAAAGATAAAAAAAAAGCTCTAGCGTACTTGCCTAAGTTGAATTCAGAACTAATTAAGATAGCTAAAACTGGTGTGATAAAAAAAGGTAATGCCTCGAGAAATATTTCAAGGATAACTAGAAAGATTAGTACACTTTAATCAACCTAGGGTTACGAAAAAAAACAACTTTAAATTTACTCCCACTATATATAAACACTTCGATACTCCCCTAACTACATATTGAGTCAAATAAAATATCAAAATTGATAAAAACTTTTAGTAATTATTTTTTTACTATCTAAGAAATTAAAAATTCAATTCATAATTTATTCAATTGAGGATTTAATTTTTTTTTTTCTAATTCAAAAATTTTATTGAATATTTTTCTTTAAGATTTTACATGGAGTTTCCCAATGAAAAATAATTTAAATGTAAATCTTGAAAAAAATTTTAATTGGGAAATCATACAAAAAGAATTACGACACCAGTTTGGTAATGAAATTTATGAAAGCTGGTTAAAAAAAATTGTTTTTGAAGAAAGTCATCATAATTATATTTTAGTTTCGGTATCTACAAGATTTATAAGGGATTGGATTCTCTTTTATTAAAGATTCTTTTATCCAATTTAGTCGAATAGACCAAAATAAATCTTTTGATAATTTTGTAACTGGCGCAAGTAACAAGCTTGCTTATGAAGCTTCGAAAAAAGTTTCAGAGAACATATCTCATTATAATCCTTTATACCTCTATGCCGGAGTAGGTATGGGTAAAAGTCATCTACTAAACGCTATAGGTTTAAAATTAAAAGAAAAATACAAAGTTACTTTTATATCAGCTGAGAGATTTATGTATCATTTTGTAAAGTCAATTAAAATGAATGATATGGTCAAATTTAAAGATAACTTTAGAAATACAAATGTTTTAATTATTGATGATATTCAATTTATGAATGGCAAGGAGGCTATGCAGGAAGAGTTTTTTCACACATTCAATTCTCTTATCGAAAAAGGCTCACAAATAATTATTTCTGCTGATAGAGCTCCAAATAAATTAATGAAAATTCAAGAAAGGATAAAATCGCGTTTTTCTGGAGGGCTTGTTGTAGATATTCAGAGTCCTGAATATGACTTAAGACTAAAAATAGTTAAGAAAAAAATAGATGAGTTTAATCTTATTAATAAAGAAAAAGTAAATATATCTGAGGAGATTCAGGAATTTATAAGTAGTGAAATAAGGACAAGTATTAGAGAGTTAGTAGGGGCTCTAAATAGGATTGCTTCATTTTCTAGGATATACAGCCGAACTCCTAATTTGAGTGAGATTAAAATAATTCTGAAAGATCTTTTAAACATAAATGATACAAAAATTAATATTGATAATATTCAAACGCTAGTCTGCAAATATTTCAAAATTAGTAAAAATGAGATGTTATCATCAAGAAGATCACGATATTTAGTAAGACCAAGACAAGTGGCAATTTATTTATCAAAAATATTGACTACAAAATCCTTACCTGAGATTGGTAGGGAATTCTCTAATAGAGATCACACAACTATAATTCATTCAGTAAAAACAATAGAAAAATTAAAAAATGAAAACGGAGAAATTTCTAGTGGGATAAATAATTTAAAAAATCAAATCCTCTATAAAAAAGAAAATGAAATTTAATATCAATCAAAAGGATCTTCAAGAATCCTTATCCTATTGTCAAAATGTTATTGAGAGAAGAAGTACTTTACCTATTCTTTCAAACGTATTGATCGAGGCAAAAAGCAAAAAATTAACAATAACAGCCACAGATCTTGACATGATATTTATACATGAAATATCTAATGTAGATATTATAGAAGATGGAAAAACAACTACTAATTCTTCAATCATGCATGATATAATTAGAAAATTCTCGACTGGAAAAAAAATAAATGTTCAACTTATTTCAGAAAGTAAATTACAATTAGAGTCTGAAAAATCACTTTTTAAACTTAATTGTATTGATGCTCAGGAATTTCCTGTTACGGATGAAAATATAGATGGATCTGAAGTAACAATTAATTCAAATGGTTTTTTAAAACTGCTAAACAAATGCAAGTTTTCGATATCTAGTGACGAAACTAGACACTATCTAAGTGGTATCTATTTTCATGTGACTCAAAACGATGACAAGAAGTTTCTTACAGCAGTTTCAACCGATTCACATAGAATGTCCATCTCAAAAATGAAATTAAATGAAACAATAGAATTTGAACCAATAATTTTACCAAGGAAAACAATTTATCAATTGTGCGCGCTTTTAGAAAATTTCAGTGGGGACATTAAAATAATTAGTAAAAAAAATAAAATTAAATTTATTTTAAAAAATAGTGTTTTAACCTCAAAAGTTATTGATGGTAAATTTCCAAATTACGTACAAGTAATTCCAAAAAACAATAAAAAAAGATTACAAGCAGATCTAAATTTATTTCAAAATAGTGTAGATAGGGTTGCTTCAGTATCTACCGATAAAAAAGATGGGGTAAGGTTTAATATTTCAAAAGATAAATTAGATTTGTCAGTAAACAACGCAAATAGTGGTGATGGAAAAGAAAGTTTGTCCGTAAAATTTGAACACGATTTAGATATAAGTTTTAATTCTAAATATCTAATTGATGTTGCCAGTCAGTTAGAAGGTGAAAATATCGAGATTTATTTTAATGATACTGCTTCCCCAGCATTAATAAAGGATCCGAGTGATTTTGATAGTATTTTTGTAATAATGCCAATGAAAGGCTAATTTCAATAAATTTTATTCAATTCTTCATATATTGATCGCTCAATTTCATTTGCAAATTTATTTTGCTCAATACCTGGAGGAAAAATTTTTAATATTGAAATAGTAATTTTTTGATTTGGTATTAATCCCCCCTTTTTTGGCCACACCTTCCCCGAATTTATTGCAACAGGCAAACAAGCAATATTTAAATCATTATAGATTCTTGAAAAACCTTTTTTAAACTTTGATCTGTCATCAGGATTTTTTCTTGTACCTTGAGGAAATATTATTAAAATTTTGTTTGTATTTTTTATTATTTTACCAACATCCTCAGAAAAATTTAGATTTTCTTTAGATACTTTATTTCTATCAATCGAAATACATCCTAATTTTTTTAGATACCATCCAAATAATGGTATTTTTGTAAGCTCTTTTTTTAATATAAAAACAGAATTATTAAACAAAGTTTGCAAGAACAAAGTTTCAAAAATTGATTGGTGAGAACACACAACAAAATATTTTTGATGATTTAGAATATTTTCAAACCCTTTTACTTCTATTCTAGTTGCCATTATATATTTAAGACAAAAAGCAGCCCAATGACCCAATAATTTACCCCCTTGGACGACTATATATTTAGGGAGTATAAGGCTTGGTATGAATAAAATTAAAAAGAATATTAGACCAAAATAGAAAACTATTAAAAAAACTAAATTTCTAATCATTGATTTAGATTATGTCATTCAAACTTTGTTGTGCGCTAATCTTTTTTACTTTTAAATTATCAATAATTAACTCTATTGGCCGTGGCCTTAAATTATAGTTTGAGCTTAAAACTATACCATAAGCGCCAACATCTTTAATTGCTAAATTATCACCCTCGTTTATTTTTTGATATTTTTTTGTTTTAAGAAACCGATCTGATGTCTCGCATATTGGTCCTACAAAATCATGAGAAATGGAATTTTTAGATAAATTTTTCTTTAATGGTATTATATCATGTTTAGCATTGTAAAGGGCTGGTCTTATTAAATCATTCATTCCAGCATCAATAATAATAAATTTTTTATTTTGGTTATTTTTCACATATATGACCTTAGTAAGTAAAACTGCAGTATCGCCAACAATTGAACGTCCTGGTTCGAAGATTATTTTACAGTTATTTTTTTTTGAAAAATTATGGATACTTTTCGAAAGTTTTAAATAATTTAACTTTTTATTATCTTTATTATAATTAATACCCATACCTCCACCCAAATCTATATAATCAAATTGATATTTTGATCTTGATAAAATTTTGTTTATTGCAGTAAGAACTTTTTCGTATGGTTTATTTTGTGTTATTTGACTTCCAATATGTACACTTAGACATTTGATATGAATATATCTTGAATTTAAAAATTTTTTTAAAATTTTTAATATGTCACTATCATTTAACCCAAATTTATCTTGTGTTCTACCTGTTGAAATTTTAGAGTTAGTTTTTGCATCAATATTTGGATTTAATCTAAGACCAATATCTATTTTTTTTTTTAGATTATTAGCTATTTTTTCAATGTTATTTAGTTCGCTTTCTGACTCAACATTTATAAGAAAAATATTTTTTTTAATTGCAAATTTTAATTCATGGAACTTTTTCCCAACTCCAGAATATACAATTTTGCTTGGTTTAAATCCTATGGATAGTGCCTTTTTTAATTCACCGTCAGAAACAACATCTGCTCCAAGACCATTATTTTTGATAATTTTTAGTATGGATGAATTGTAGTTTGATTTAACAGAGAAACAAACCAAAGGGTCAAAAGATTTAAAATAGTTGGTAAATTTTTTTATATTTTCAACCAATCTTCTATTCGAGTAACAATAAATTGGAGACCCATATTTTTTAATTAAATTCTCTGCTTTTACTTTTTCTATATAAAAGTTATTATTTTTATAGTTCATTAAATAATTAATTTTTGATTTTGGATTTCATTTGAGGCTTTATACTCTGGATCACCTTTTTTTCCACATGAGATCAAGAATAGAAATATTATTATTAAAAAAATATTTTTCATTTAATTTCCTTTTTAAGTTTGTTTATCATTTTCTTTACATTTTCAAAAGATGTTCCTCCATATGATTTCTTTGAGTTAACGGAATTATGCAACTTAGCGAGTTCTAGGATTTCTTTATTTAATCGTTTATCAATATTTTTAATGTGTTCTAAATTAAGCTCTTCAAATGACAAATTTGTTCTTTCAGCAAAATTCACAATTTTTGAAGTTATTTTATAAGCCTCTCTAAAAGTAATATTTAAATTTTTTACTATGTTGTCTGCTAAGTCTGTTGCCGTTATGTAGCCGACGTTTGCAGCATTAAGCATTTCTGATTTATTGATAATTAAACCTTTTAAAACTTCATCAAATATTAACAAACTATTTTTTAGTATATCAAATGAATTAAACACTAATTCTTTATCATCTTGCAGATCTTTAAAATAGGATAAAGGCAACCCTTTCAAAATGGTTAACATAGAGAGTAAAGAACCATAGCTCATTCCTGTTTTTCCTCTTAAATATTCTAAAGTATCAGGATTTTTTTTTTGAGGCATAATAGATGAACCTGTTACTAAGTTATCTTTTAACTTTATAAATTTAAATTGATCAGAATTCCAAATAATTAGCTCCTCTGAAATCCTAGAAATATGCATGGAACACAAAGATACGTTATATAAAAAGTCTAAAACAAAATCCCTATCAGATACTGTATCTATCGAATTATTTGTAGGCTTTTTGAATTTTAGTTTTTTTGTTGTATACCATCTGTCAATATTAAATGAAGTTCCAGAAATAGCACAAACTCCTAATGGATTTTCATTTAAATTTTCTAAATTATTCTTAAATCTCTTTCTATCCCTTATAAACATTTCGACACATGACATAAAGTAATGTGCTAATGAAATAGGTTGAGCATTTTTGAGGTGTGTGAAACCTGGCAAAACGGTTTTTATATTCTTCTCTGCATTATTTGTTAGGCTTTTAATTACTTTAATTAAGAGTTTATCAATTTCATTTACAGAATTTTTCATCCAAATTTTTAGATCTGTTAAAACCTGATCATTTCTAGATCTTGCGGTATGTAAAAATCCAGCATCATCTCCAATTAATTCAAATAACCTACTCTCAATATTCATATGAATATCCTCTTTGGAAATATCAAATTTGAATTTTTTCTTCTCTATTTCATTTTTAATTCTATTCAAACCCCACAAAATTTTAGCTTTTACTTTGAGTGAAATAATTTTTTGCTTGTAAAGCATTTCCGTATGCACAATTGAACCTTGAATATCTTCTTTGTACAATCGTTTGTCTATATTTATAGAGGAACCTATTTTCTTGAAATTATTTGATGTTTGTTTCTTAATACGTGAACTCCAAACTGCATAGTTGTTTTTATTTTTTCTCATGATAATTACTAATAATATTTAGTATGCGTAATTTAATTAAATTTTTTATAGCAGTTATAATTATTTTTTCTACATTTAGTAGCTACTCAAAAGATTTAAATTTACCAAAAAATTTGGTTATTTACGATAAACCAAAAGAATACAAGGATGTATTTTTTAAAAATAGATTAAATGAGGAGACTAATTTAATCAAATACGAGGGAAAGCTATTATTAATGAACTTTTGGGCTACTTGGTGTGAACCTTGCAAGGAAGAAATGCCATCACTTGATAAACTAGCTGTTGATCAAAATTTTCAAAACTTAAAAATTTTACCAGTAAATATAGGCCAAGAAAAAACAAATAAAATTGAGGAGTTTTACGATAAAACTAAAATTAAAAATTTGGAAATCTTTTATGATACGGACGTTAGACTAGCAAAAAAGTTTTTACTTAGAGGTGTACCAACAACACTCATAGTTGGCAAAGATGGAAAAGAATTTGCAAGAGTTGTTGGATCTATAGATTTCCAGGATGAAAGTTTTAAAACATGGCTTCAAGCCTTTGATTAATCCTTAAAGAAATATGCAAGACAAACTAAAACTATTATGGCAATAAATTGTAAAAGAACTCTAAGTTGCATAAGTTTATTTGAGTATTTTTTGCTTGTCGAACCACCTTTAAAAAGAGTACCAATACCCAAAACTAAAACAATAGCTACAGCTAATATTAAAACAATTGCTATTACTTTTATAAATATTTCAGAAACCATTAAAACTATTTATTACATATATATAAAAAAAAAAATAAAATAATTTGTTTATGACATTTTGCCTTGATACAAAAATTATAAAACCAGACACTAATAAAGATATAAAAAATATTGTAGTTTTGCTCCATGGTTATGGAGGGGATGGAAATGATATTGCACAAGTAACATTAAATTGGAAAAGATTTTTACCCAATACACTTTTTATATGTCCAAATGCCCCAGAAACATGCTCAATAAATCCATCTGGATTTCAGTGGTTTGATCTTAGTCAAGATGATGAAGAATTTGTTCTAAATGAAAGCAAAAAAAACGAGTTAATCCTAAAAAAATTTTTGAAAGAAATTAACGAAAAATTTTCATTACCTAACTCAAAAATTTGTATATCTGGATTTAGTCAAGGTTGCATGATGTCGATCAACGTAGGACTTTCATCAGATGATAAATATTCTGGAGTCCTAGGTTTCTCTGGAAAGATTATTAACAAAAAAGATTTATCTAAAAGAATAAATTTTAAGCCAGAAATTATGCTGATACATGGTGAAAATGATGAAATTGTTTCTTGTGTAAATTCTTTAGAAGCTAAAGATTTTCTAGAAAGAAACAAAGTTCCAGTTAAACTCGAGATAATCAAAAATTGTGGACATCATATACCTATTGAAGCATCAAGTATAGGATTAAAATTTATTAAAAAAATATTAAATATAAATTAATTTAAAATTAACAATTTGAAGCATTGAATTAATATTTCTTTTAGGTTAATTTAAACTATGAATTTTCAAGATCATAACGTTTCATTGGAAAAATGTCCTGCGTTAGTATTGAATGCAGACTATCGACCACTAAGTTATTATCCATTGTCTTTATGGAGTTGGCAAGATTCAATTAAATCAGTTTTTTTAGATAGAGTTTCAATAGTTTCTTATTATGATAGAGTAATTAGAAGTCCCTCTTTCAGCATGAAGCTACCAAGTGTAATTGCTCTTAAGAGTTATATAAAGCCACTTTCAAATCCAAATTTCACAAGATTTAATGTTTTTTTAAGAGATAAATTTTCTTGTCAATATTGTGGAAGCAAACATGAGTTAACTTTTGATCATTTATTGCCAAGATCAAAAGGAGGAAAAACTGATTGGGACAATGTAGTTACGGCTTGTTCAGCCTGTAATGTAAAAAAAGGTGGTCGATTATTAGAAAAATCTGGAATGAAATTGAACCAAAGACCCTTTCAACCCACTACTGAAGATCTTCATAAAAATGGTAGAAACTTTCCACCAAACTTTTTACACAAAAGTTGGATGGACTATTTATATTGGGATGTTGAGCTTGAGCCTTAATTAAATTTTTTCTGATATATTTATTGCAATTTTAGAGCCAGTTTTTATCACTTTATCAAAAATAGAATAAATTCCATCTTTAGTTGCTCCTTCATCATATGCAATATCTTTATGATCTATCTCATCTTGTCTAAACTTTTCTATTTTTTTTCTTAAAACTTTTTCATCGTTCTTAATTTCTTTTATTTGATTTGAATAATGTTCATCAATTACTTCTTCTACAGAAGCTGTGCAAAGCATCGCTGCTTTTTTCCCTAGTAAAGTACTTCCAAAACCTAAACCTAAACCTAAAAGATCCCATAAAGGTAAAAATTTAGTTGGTTCAATACCTCTTTTTTTAATTTCTTTTTCAAAAAATTCACAGTGTTCTACCTCGTGTTCTTTCATGTGTTCAATAGTTTTCTTTAATTCATCATTTTTAACTATCGTATTTAATGCTAATAATTGGCCCTCATAAATTTTAATAGCTCCTCTCTCACCTGCGTGATCTACTCTAATAAATTCTTCGATTTTTTTTTTATTACTTTTTTGCATATTTAAATATATAGACAATGACCACAGTTAAAACAAACGAATTTATGAAATTTAAAGTCGCAAGCGATACACCAAATAATGAAAAATCCACATTTTTGCAATCAGGCTGAATCTCTTTAAGAGATCTTAGAATTTCTTCTTTATCAACAATTCCAGTATTTATATTAGTACATGAAAAAAGTGGTTCTATAACACCTTTTTCGATACCAACATGATATCCGGATATTAAAAAACTTGATATGAAGGTTAATGCTAAAAGTACTAATAATAAATTCTTATTATTATAAAAAAAATAGATTAAAGTAATTATTAAAGCTATCAGATATGGTAATCTTTGATAGAGACAAAGTATACACGGTTTAAAACCAAGAATATATTCAATATATAAAGCAGCTATTAAAGAGAATAAACTTAAAGTGAAAATGAATAAAAAAAAAAATTTAATTTTTTGTTCTGACATATATTTAAAAATTTATAAGAAATTTATACACAAAAAATGCAAAAACTATAATAATTATCGATACCAATATTGAGACTGGCAATAGTTTCTTTTCAATAATTTTTTTCATTGTGGCACCAAAATTTCCAAGTAGAAATGCAATTATAAAAAATCTTGATCCTCTAGTCAGTAGAGAAACTATAACGAAATAAAAAAAATTAAAGTGGACAAAGCCGCTAGTAATTGTAAGCAATTTAAAAGGAACTGGTGTAAAACCTGCAATTGCTAACAATGTAATCCAGGCGATTGTGCCCCCATCGGAGGAAACCTTATCTTTCAAAAAATTTGTATTATCAACTCCATATAATTCAAAAATTTTTATTCCAATCTCGTTAAAGAAAATAAATCCTATTAAATATCCTAAACACGCACCTAAAACTGACCCAGTTGTTGCTATTATTGCTATTTTCTTCCACTCATTTTTTTTTGCAAGTGTCATTGGAATTATAAATACATCTGGAGGTATAGGAAAAATAAAGCTTTCAATAAAGGATATAAATCCTAAAAATTTTTTTGAGTTTTTATGGCCAGCTATTCTAATTGATTTATTATAAATATTTTTAACAATCATTTAAGTATTCTAAAAACTCTATATATACTATAAATTTTAAGTTATATTAAATAAAAAGGGCGAATGGCGGAACTGGTAGACGCGTTGGACTCAAAATCCAATAGCAGCAATGTTGTGAGAGTTCGAGTCTCTCTTCGCCCACCAATTAAAGTATGAAATTGAAAAATTTTAATAATTTATTAGATCTTTTTTTTGATCAATATAACAAACAAGATAAAAATAAGATTTTTTTAACTAACTTAGGCAATCCTAAACATAAATTAAGTTGGGAAAAAACCTATTTAACTGTTAATCACTTATCAAATAATATATCAAAAGATATTAAGTTAGGCGATAGATGTATCTTAATATCCGAGAATAGACCAGAATGGTTTATATCTGATTTAGCAATTATGTTAACAGGCGGAATTAGTGTACCATCATATACTACCTATACCACTAAAGATTATGAATATATTATAAATGATTGTGAGCCTTCAATTGTAATAGTCTCAAATGATGATCAATTTAAAAAAATTAAAGATATATTAGATTATAAAAAAATAAAAAAAATTATTTCTTTTGACAGATTAAAAAATCTACAATTTGAAAATTATCTATGTATAGAAGATATTATTAATAAAAACGATAATTTTGAAAACTTTGAAAACGAAATAAGTTTAAAGCGTTCAGATCCAGCTTGTATTATATATACATCTGGTACACAAGGAAATCCTAAAGGGGTAATTTTAAGTCATGGAGGAATTCTAAGTAATTGTGAGGGTGGCTACGAATTACTCAAATCAATTATATCAAAAGATATGAAATTTCTGACTTGGCTACCACTATCACATTCCTATGAACATACTGTACAATTTATACAAATTGCAGTAGGTGCAAAAGTTTTTTACGCAGAAAGTATAGATAAACTTCTCAAAAATATTAGCGATTGTTCACCTGATATTATGACTGCTGTTCCAAGATTTTACCAAAACCTATACCAAAAAATAAATTCTACTTTTAGTAAAGCCAAAGGTATCAAAAAATTTCTAGTTGAAAATACAGTAAAACTTGGCACAAAAAAATTTAAAAAAGAAAAAATGACTATTAAAGAAAAGATGATAAATAAAATATGCGAAATCACAGTTCGATCTAAGATAAAAAAACAATTCGGTGGTAGTTTAAAAACATTTGTATCTGGTGGTGGTGCACTCGACCCAAAAATTGGTACTTTTTTAAATTCAATAGGATTGCCAACTTTACAAGGATATGGCTTAACAGAAAGTTCTCCTGTTGTAAGTTGCAACCCAATTGAGGATATTAGAATTGAAACAGTAGGAATTCCTTTTAGATGCAACAATGTAAAAATAGCTGAGGATGGTGAGATACTAGTTAAAGGAGAAAATGTAATGTTGGGTTATTGGAACAAAAAAGCTGAAACAAATAAAATTTTAGTGGATGGATGGCTTCATACAGGAGACATTGGTAAATTTGTAAATGGTTACTTAAAAATTACAGATAGAAAGAAAGACATATTAATTACTCCAGGTGGTGACAATATTTCGCCAGTTAAAGTAGAAACTGCACTAACTAATTCAAATTTTATTGAGCAAAGTTTAGTATACGGTGATAACAAACCTTATCTTGTAGCTTTAATAGTTTTAAATTCTGAAATTAATATAAAAGAAAAAGAATTAAATGATGAGATAGAAAAAATAAATAAAAATCTAACTAAAATAGAAAAAATAAAAAAATATTTTGTAATAAAAGAAAAATTTTCAATTGAAAATGGAATGATGACACCAACATTAAAGCTTAAAAGATATAAAATAATAAATATTTATAAAAAAGATTTTGAAAAACTTTATAATTAATAATTATTTAAAACAGTTGATTAATCGCATAAACATTAATGTTTTTTACTTTTAAATTTATAATAAATTAAAAAAAATTTTTTTTACTTTCACAACTAATTTAATCAATAATTATATGTTTGACATAACATAAGAAAAAATTTAAAAATTATATTAATAACGAATCAAAAAGATTCGTAACAAACAGGGAGCTAAAGATGGCTAAAAGAAGAAAAAAAGCTAAGAAAAAAGCTAAAAAGAAAGCTAAAAAAAGAAGAAGAAGAAGATAGTATTCTTTTCTTTAAAAACGCTTCTCATAACGATTGTGTGGGAAGCGTTTTTTTTTATTCCTGTTCTTCATTTTCATCATTATCACCTAAACCAGTATCTTCGTTTTCTCCTAAATTTTGAGGACTATCTTTATTTATTTGAACTTCGTTTTTAGAATCTTTTTGCGTCGTCACATTTTTATCTGCGTTTCTTTTTAATGCTTTATCAAGTTTTTTTTGTGTATTTTCAAATGATAAATTTAAAACGATTTGAAATTCTGACAAAATTCTCTCGTAAGCCTTTTCAAACAATTGTCTCTCGCTATACGATTGATCAATCATGATATCATCCCCTTTATTCAAATCCCTTACTACCTCTGCTAAATCATATATTTTACCAGATGTAATTTTCTGTTCATATTCCTGAGCTCTTCTGCTCCACATGGATCTTTTAATCTTAGGCTTGCCTTTAAGGATAGATATAGATTTATTTACCTGGTTAATAGTAGACAGAGGTCGTAGATGAGTTTGTTTATTAATTGGAAGAAGTCCTATAGCTTTATCCTTTTCAAATTTTATATCATAGCATTGCACTTCAATCCCTCCTATTTTTTTTTGACTAATTGATAGTACCTGTCCAACACCATGTTTTGGATAAACTACATAATCTTTAACTTTAAAATCTCTCTTTTCAGTTGCTTGCTTTTTAATTTTTACTATTTCTGGTTTTTGGTCTGGACCTTTATTGAATTTTATATTTTCATTTTGTTTAATATTTTTTTTCGTTTCCTTATTCTTTTCTTTTGTATTTGCTTTAATGTCTTTTTTTATTAATTTGGGTCTACCTTTTTTCTTTAATGGTTTTAATTTAACTTTTTTATTAAACTTTTTTACAGTTTTCTTTTTTTCAGTTTTATGTTTTTTTTTCTTAAAGGTTTTCTTTAAAATACTTTTCAAATTTATTTTCTTCATTTTTATATTTTTCGTGATCTGATGGTGGAGTTTTTTTCTCTGAGATATTTGGCCATAATTCTGAATACTTTTTATTGACTTCTACCCATTTTTCAGAACCAGGTTCGGTATCTGCTTTTATAGCATCAACCGGACATTCAGGTTCACAAACGCCACAATCTATACACTCATCTGGTTTAATTACAAGCATATTTTTACCCTCATAAAAACAGTCTACAGGACAAACCTCTACACAGTCCATTAACTTACATTTTATACATTTATCGTTTACTATGTACGTCATTGTTTTAATTTAGTTTGAATATTTAATTTTATATCACCCATAGTCTTAGCATCTATATAAAGCAATCCTGCCAAACGTCTCATTAAATTTTCTTCGTATGCATCCGAAGTACCATCAGATAAAATAATACTCCAAATATTTTTTATAATTTCTATTTTATTTGTCTTATCCATGGCTTTTATGTTCTTAGTAAAATCTTGTATGTGATTGGAGTCAGCTTCTTTCTTTTCGGCTTCTAATATTAATTTGTTCATATCTTCGTTATCATCAAGTTTAGTAAGAGTTTTTTTTATAATTTCCCTCTCTTTTTCCGTATAGTTTTCATCTATTCTAGCCGCGTGTATCATTAAACAAGCTACATTAAGCAGATCGCTATCCTTATTTAATGGCTTTTGTTTATCAAAAAATTTAAATATCATTTAATGTTCAATTGTTTTAAAGCAGCAAATGGGTTGTCGTTTTGAGATTTACCTTTAGTTTTTTTATTAATTTTTTTAATAGGATTATATTTAAAATAATATTTGTCATTTTCAAGTGACACAATGTAATTCATTTTCTTAATTAATTTGAGGAAATTTTCTTTACTACAGCCTAAAAGATTCAACATTTTAGGAACTAGTTCAATTTTACTGCTTTTAATTGTATCTGAGCTTATTATTTCTAAAAATAACCTCTCTAAAATATCTATCCGAACGAAAAATTCATCAAATTTTTCAAAACCGCAAAGTAACATAAAGTTCTTATCAGCAAATTTTTTATCATTTATAAAATTTAATCCAAAAGTTGGGGGTTCTAAATTATAATTTTTTTCATTATAATTTTTCCATAAAATCAATCTTAGTGAAACAATATTTGGTTTAAATAGTTTATATAAAAATATGTGATATCTACCAAACTTAACTCCTTGATCTCTTAGTATCTTCCTCTCCTTTTGATCAATGTTTTTTAATAATTTTTCTAAGAATTCTCTTTTTAAAACACCATTATTTTCATAAAGCATATAAGATAAAGCTCTAGTAGAAGAATTGGATGATTTTATATCTTTTAATTTTAAAAGGCTTCCAAGATCGTTATTAATCTTTTCATTTAACCATTCTTTTAAAAAACTTTGTAACTTATTTTTATCATCTGTTTCTACAACGTCATCAATTATTGGTATTATTTCTGGTTTTAGATAGTCATTACCTTTTGTTAAATATGCTATTGGAAAGTTATTCCAGTAAATTTTTAGGTCATTTTTTAACTCAATATTTTTTGTTTTAATTATTTGATTAATCCTCTCTAATATCTCAGGACCTACATTCTGTCTTGACGCTTTTTTTAAAGATTTTATATCTGAGTCGAGATCTCCTATTTTAAAGTCTAATTCAAGTTTAAGACCTTTCAAATTTCCTATAAATTGATTATTAATCATTACTTTCTCATTATTAACTATTTTGGTCTCAAAAATAATATCTTGTTTTAAACCTTTAGCTAAAACACTTGCGCGTTTATCGATAAAACTTTTTGTCAGCTCATCATGCAGTCGGTCTGACAATCTATCCTCTAAAAATTTGGTTCTTTCAATCCAATAATCCTGATTTTCTACCCAGCCATTTTTATTAGCTACGTATGACCAAGTTCTAACATTTGCTATCCTATTTGATATTGAGTCAACGTTTCCATCTAATTTATCTAATATAGACAATTGTTGTTTCATGTATTTATTGGTTATTTTTCCTGGTGTCTCTCTTAAAAAATTAAATACCTTACCAACAACTTCTAAATGATTACCGTAGGTTTTTTTTACAAAATCTGGTATTTGGCAGCACTCCCACAATAATTTAAGCTCATTTTCATTATTAAAAATTTGAAGTTTTTCTGTGTCCTTCAGTATATATTTTAATACCTTCTCATCTTCACACTCTGAGATTTTTCTTAACCAACTTTTATTTGGTTTTTCTTCAAGAGATTTTATTAATGTATTTCCATTTTTAAAATTTAACTTTGGATTTCTCCAAAAAATTGTATGAATTTCATCTATTTTATGATTTTCTAATAGTTCTATTTCCTCAGCACTTATTTCACCACAATCCCCAGTTATTCCAAATGAACCATCATTTAAATATCTACCTGCTCTACCAGCGATTTGAGATATTTCTGAAAGTTTTAACCTCCGTAATTTTTTTCCATCAAATTTTTTTAAGTTTGAGAAATAAACATTATTTAAATCCATATTTATTCCCATACCGATTGCGTCTGTTGCAACTAAAAAATCAACATCTCCTGATTGATATAAACTTACTTGGGAATTACGTGTTTTTGGACTTAACGAACCCATCACAATTGCAGCACCTCCCTTTTGTCGTCTAATCAACTCTGCGATTGCGTAGACTTCTTCAGCTGAAAAAGCAATTATTGCACTTTTTCTCTCAATTCTAGATATTTTTTTATGCCCTGAGTATGTTAATTTAGAAAGTCGTTTTCTATCAATATATTCAATGTCTTCCTCTAATTTTTCAATAATATTTCTCATAGAGTTTGAACCCATAAACATTGTCAACTTTTCCCCTCTCAAATTTAATAATCTATCGGTAAATATATGACCTCTTTCGTGGTCGCTGCACATTTGTATTTCATCTATACCAACAAAATCTAAAAACTTATCAACTGGCATAGATTCTACTGTACAAAAATAATACTTTGCATTAGCAGGTATAATCTTTTCCTCTCCAGTTATTAAAGCTACTTTATTTGGATCAATTTTTTTTACTACTTTATCGTAAACCTCTCTTGCAAGAAGTCTTAAGGGAAAACCCATCATACCGCTGTCAAACGAGAGCATGGTTTCAATAGCTAGAAAAGTTTTTCCTGTATTTGTTGGACCTAAAACTGCTGTAATTTTATTTTTTCTCATCTCTACTCTTTGTATGTCAAAATTTTTTACTACTATATCTTGTTACCTGGTGAGAACAAAAATGGTCTAAAACATGACCGAATCAAAGAAAAAAAAGTTCTCATTTTATATTTATTTCACATTCAATTTAAATTTTAATTACTTTTATATTTTCTCATACACACATTTGCTAATAACAAATTGGGATCTATAAATATTTTTGATTTCTTAGCTTTTTTAAAAGATTTATAAGCAAAAATTGCAATCGGTATTTCTGTGCATCCAAGAATAATTTTTTTACACCTTATTTTAATTAAATATCTAACAGCAGGACCAATGATTTTCTCAGCTTCTTTAACCTTACCAGATTTAACTAATTGAATAGCTCTATTAACACTTTTTTTTTGAAGATTCATAGTAGGTGTTACTAATTCAAAATTTCTGGACAAATAATTATGATATATCTTTGTATTTATAGTTGCTTCAGTAGCTAACAATCCAATTCTAGAATTTTTTTTACATGTTTTTTTTGTATGCAGATAGACCTCTTTTGGCATGCTAATTATAGGAATTTTTATTTTTCTTTGTAAATCGTTATACCAATAATGTGCAGTATTGCAGGGCATTACAATAAATTTACATCTATTTTTCTGAAGTAGTCTGCAACCTTTAATAAGTTCATTAAGAACATTAAAATATTTTTTTAAATTTTCGGGTCTTTTAGGAGTATCGGATTTATTAAATAATAAAAACTTTGGGTATTGTTGATCTTGTTTGCCTCTATTTAATACTGCAATTTTATTGCAAAAATCTAAACCTGCTTGCGTACCCATACCACCTAGAATACCAATCATTTTTTAAACACTTTCCAAACACCAGACGCTTGCGCAACTATTTGACTCTTCTTTTTTAATTTACAATCGACAAAGACCATACTTTTAGTTTTTTTTAATATTTCAACATTACCAATTATTTCATCACCTTTTAATGTTGGGGCTATAAACTTAACATCTAATGATACTGTAACGCATGATTGATGATTTGTTGATCTATAAACTGCAGTTCCTGCGCCAGCATCTATTAATGTACAAACAAATCCACCATGAGTTATACCTCTTTTATTTAAGTGTAGGTCATTTATTGTAGTTTTAAATTCATAAAAGTTTTCTGATATTTTCCTGAAGTAAAGACCTCCATTATGGCGCATAAAACTAGATACTTTGCTTATTTGTTCGAATTCTTCACTCATTATTATTTAAAGTATTACAGTCAATAAAATTAAAATTAAAAATACTGCTAAAAAAAAAATAATTACGCTTTTTTGTAAGGAAACTTTCATATTCAGTAAATAGTTTTTTTAGTTAAATTTGCTTTCCTAGATTTATAATAATTTACATTAAGTTTTAACAATAATTAAAATCTTTTCAATAAAAACCAAGATTCAAAGTAAATATTATCAATTTATTATACGTGTCAACTAATATACAATTATTCAATGAGTTCAAATAAAAGTTTTGGAATAGTTTTTTGTATTGTATTTTTGATTATAGCTTTTTTTCCCTTAATTTATGGAGAGCCATATAGAATTTGGTCCATAATTATATCGACAATTTTTTTATTTTTAGGATTAATTAATGCATCTATACTCACTCCTTTAAATATTATTTGGACTAAATTTGGAATGTTGCTTGGTAAATTTGTTTCGCCAATTATAATGGGTTTAGTATTTTTTGGTGTTGTTACTCCCACAGGTTTAATTATGAAAATTTTTAAAAAAGATTTACTAAATTTAAAAAAAAAAAATATTAAAAGTTATTGGATAGACAGAAAATCTAAATCTGATATGAAAAATCAATTTTAATTTAATTTATCATTTTTGATGGAAAATTTTTTGAAAAAATCTTTTATTAACAAAAATGGAATTATATCTTTTGAAATAAAAGATATTAAAACTAAGGAAGTTTCAGAATTTTATAACAACAATCCTTTCCCAAATTATAAGGAAGGGGATAATAAACAAACAATACTAGATAAAGGTAATAAAAACTTCCTCGCAAATCAGTTTAAAAACTTTATTGGATATAAAAAAAAAGTTTTAGAAGTAGGATGTGGTACTGGCCAACTTTCTAATTACTTTGCAATTGGCACTAACAACAAGATTGTTGGTTTAGATCCCACAATAACATCACTAAATTTAGCAAATGACTTTGCAAATAAAAATAAAATTACAAATATAAAATTTGTGCATGCAGATATTTTTGATGATGTTCTAGTAGATAATGTATTTGATTTTATTTGGACAAATGGTGTTTTGCATCATACAAAAAGCCCTTACGAAGCATTCAAAATTTTAATCAAATCTTTAAAAAAGGATGGCTACGTTTTGGTTGGTCTTTATAATAAACTTGGTAGGATAAGAACTATTTTTAGAAGATATATTTATAAAGTTTTCGGTAGAAAAATAATTCAGAAAATCGATCCAACATTAAGAAATCTAAAATTTGATGAGAACGAGATTAATGCGTGGATAAAAGATCAATACGACCATCCTTTAGAAAGTCTTCATACTATTGATGAAGTTCTTAACTGGTTTAAAAATAATAATATTGAATTCATAAGCTCTATTCCGTCTTCAGATTATGATTATGATTATAAAAATATATTTGAAAAAAAATCATCAGGAAGTTTTTTTTCAAGAATAATAAATCAATTTTTTATGATTTTTAACTCTTTAGGTTCGGATGGTGGTTTATTTGTGCTTATCGGAAAAAAAAAATGATATTGAATATATTAATAAATAATATAAGAAAATTTAAATGAGTTTTTTAAAAGAATTTTTAAAATTTATTATGGAAAGAAAAAAATTTTGGTTGCTACCAATACTATTATTTCTTTTAATATTTGGAGCTTTGTTTGTCGTTACCCAGGGAACTGCCGTAGCGCCTTTCATTTATACAATCTTTTAATGACTTACATCCTTGGTATTTCTGCCTTTTATCATGATAGCGCTGCGACACTAATAAAAAACGGAACAATTATATCGGCTGCACAAGAAGAAAGATTTACTAGAAAAAAACATGATTCAGGATTTCCAAAAAATTCTATAAAATTTGTTCTAAATTTTTCAAGGATAAATTTAAGAGATATAGACCATATAGTTTTTTATGAAAAACCTTTTTTAAAATTTGAAAGACTATTGGAAACCTATGTTGCTTTTGCTCCAAAAGGATATCAATCTTTTTCTAGAGCAATGCCTATTTGGCTAAAAGAAAAATTATTTCAAAAAAAATTTATATTTGACCACTTAAAAAGTATAGATAAAGAATTTAAGGATGATTCAAAATTATTGTTTTCTGAACATCATTTAAGCCATGCTGCTAGCGCATTTTATCCCTCACCTTTTGAGGAGGCAATAATATTGACAGCTGATGGTGTCGGAGAATGGGCAACTACAACAGTTGCTTTAGGAAAAAAGAATAAATTGGAAATCAAGAAGGAATTACACTTTCCACATTCATTAGGACTTTTATATTCAGCTTTTACTTATTATACAGGTTTTAAGGTAAATAGTGGTGAGTATAAATTAATGGGTTTAGCTCCGTATGGAAGCCCAAAGTATGTAGACAAAATTTTAGATAATTTAATTGATCTAAAAGATGATGGAACATTTATGTTAGATCAAAAATATTTTAATTATTCTACTGGGCTTACTATGACAAATGAAAATTTTAATAATCTATTTGGCGAAAAACCTAGAAAATCTGACACAGATAAAATTAATCAGTTTCATATGGATATTGCTTCCTCAATTCAAAACGTCACTGAGAGAATTATGCTCTTAATGACAAAATCTTTAAGAAAAGAATATGGAATTGAAAATTTGTGTTTAGCTGGAGGAGTTGCTTTAAATTGTGTTGCTAATGGTAAAATTTTAAAAGAAAAAATCTTTAATAATATTTGGGTACAACCTGCATCTGGAGATGCAGGAGGGTCGTTGGGCGCAGCTCTAGGATATTGGTATATTGATTTAAATAATGAGAGAAAAGAAATCACTAAGGATAATATGCTTGGATCTTATTTAGGTGATGGATTTGAAAATACTTATATTGAAAAAAAATTTAATGAAATTGGAGCAAATTTTGAAAAATTAGATCAGAATGAAATTATAGATAAGACTGCTGAAGATTTAGCTAATGGGAAAGCAGTGGGATGGTTTCAAGGTAGAATGGAATTTGGCCCAAGGGCTTTGGGTAACAGGTCAATATTAGGAGATCCTAGATCAGATACAATGCAAAAAAATTTAAATTTAAAAGTTAAATATAGAGAGAGTTTTAGACCATTTGCACCTTCAGTTTTACGAGAAGATCTAAATGAATGGTTTGAAATGAATGTTGATAGTCCTTATATGCTTTTTGTTTCAGATGTTAAAAAAAATAAGATTTTAGAAATGACAGATGATCAGAAGAAGTTATTTGGTATAGATTTGCTAAATATCAAAAAGTCACAAATACCTGCTGTAACTCACGTTGATTACTCTGCACGTATTCAAACCGTTTCAAAAGATACAAACCCTCTCTATTATAAGCTTCTTAAGAAGTTTAAAGAAAAGACCAACTGTCCCGTTCTTGTTAATACTTCATTTAACATAAGGGGTGAGCCAATTGTTCACACCCCAGAGGAAGCATTTAAATGCTTTATGGGAACAGAATTAGATGTTTTAGTTGTGGGGAATTGTTATTTGGTTAAAAATAATCAGGATACAAATTTAACAATGAATTATTCAAATAGTTTTGAGCAAGATTAAAATGAGTATTTTTTTAAAAAGAGAAGTTTTACTAGTAAAATTTCCAATAATATTTCCGTTGGTATATTTATTTATACTTTATTCTTTTCCTATTTATGAAACTCATTTAATTTTTCTCACAATTTTAATTTTAGCAGAAACACATTTTGGAGCTACTTGGCCTTTTTTTTTAGATAAGGTTAATTATCCGCATATTAGAGAAAAAAAAATTGAACTTATAATTGTTCCATTAATTTTAACTATTTTCTGTATAGTCGGTTTTTTTTATTTTAGAAATTTTTTCTTACTTATATTTTTTGCTGCAAATATGTATCATGTAACAAGACAAAGTTATGGTGTAATGAATTTGTATACAAAAAACCCTGAAGAAAAATTTCATTACTCTAACATTATATATATTTTTAACTTTTTATTTTTTTTAATTGCGTTTTTTAGATTTTATATCCCACTAGTTTCAAACGAATTTTTGTTGATTATGAATATTATCGTCATTGTAGCTATGTTACTGACATTTCTTTTTGAGTTTAAAAAATTTGGTTTTTCTGAGAACTTTCTAACTTTAGTAACTGGAGTTTTAATATTTTATCCGGTTTGTTTTGTAGAGAATCCAGTTCATGCAATTATTATGGGAGTCACAATGCATTATTCACAGTATTTATATCTAACTACTAAAGTATTAAAAAAAAGAAGTGTAGATAATAACTCAACAAAAAAAACAAAATTTTTAGGATTTATTTCGGTAATAGTTGTTTATTCTTTGGTAATGTCAATTTTATCAATTTTTGGAAAAAATGAATCTGAGTTCTTAAGCACGCTAATTTTTATACCTATAACAGGCCAAATGCTTCATTTTTATTTGGACTCGCAACTTTGGAAATTTAGCGAACAACATAATAGAGAAAATATTTTAAAATATTTGTAAAATTAATTTTTAAATTTTAATTGTTTTATTAAACTTTCAAAAACAATTTTGGTTCCCATCTTGTTCCAATGCAAATCACCAAAAATAAAAGTATCTAAAATAATTCTTCTTTTATCATTACCGTCAAAATCTGGATAAAGGGATATCATTTTTACTTTGTTTTTTTTTGCCCATTTTTCCCAATAAGGTAAGTGATATAAATCTTTGTAATAAATTTGAGAAGGGTGTGGATATAAAACAAAATTTATTCCTATACTATTTTCCCTTAATAATTTTAACAATTTATCTAAGTATTTTTTAGAATCGGATAATCCTTTATTATAATTTTCAAATATTTTATTATCAAATGTCCAAGCAGATCTATCAACATGAGTCATCCTGTAAAAAAGTGTATCTTCTACTGTTGTTTCAAAAAAACTTTTCTCAAACTTTTTTGAAGCTTTGTATTTTAACTTATAATAATTTTTTAAATTTTCTGTTCCATCTGAAATTCTTAAAAATGTCCTAAAAATCAAAAAATTATTTACCAAAAAATCAGTAATTTTATTTTTTTCAAGATCTTTTTCATTAATTAAGATATTTTCGTTGTTATCCCATTTTATAAACAATTCATCTATTACGTCTGATGGATCCAAAAATATTATTGCTTCATCGAATTTATAGCCCTCATTAATAAAAAATTTTATTTTTTTAAAATAAATACTTGGAGAATAAGATCCAACAGCACTATTTAATACCTCAAAAGTACCTTTGTAATTATTCTGCAACAGACCTCCCAATGTGTGCTCATAATCATATCCTGCCCCTTCAATTGCAGAGTCACCTATCAATAATAATCTTTTTTTTGATGATATTTTTTTTACCTCTCTGTTGGAAAAATCTCTAAAACCAATTGAATTGGTAATCAAATTTTTACTCAAGCTAAAACCCCAAGGTTCTATAACATCAATATTTGGTAAAAGATCATGATGGTATTCTTTTGAAGGAATTCTCCAATAAAAGTCTGTTAATTTTTCGTATTTCCAAAAACTTTTGCTTTTAAAAAATAGATTTGACAGGGAGTAATCTAATGCTGAAATAATAAATAACAACGCAAAAAATTTTATAATTTTTGATTTTAACATAAGACAAACTGGTGCGCCTGCTAGGAGTTGAACCCAGAACCTCCTGGTCCGTAGCCAAGCGCTCTATCCAATTGAGCTACAGGCGCAAATAAATTCACGTAAATCATCTATATTTTAATGTAATTTTTAAATTTAAGTTTATTCTACAGTAATGTCAAAAAATTCTAAAGATATAGTTTTAACATCTGCCTTGAGAACATCAGTGGGCAAATTTGGAGGCATTCACAAGAAACTTCAAGCCCATGAATTAGGCTCTATTGTTATAAAAGGTATTTTAAAAAAAACTAACGTAGATCCGTTAGAGATAGACGAAGTCATACTTGGTCAAGTTTTACCAAGTTTAGGTGGACAAAATCCTGCAAGACAAGCCTTAATAAAATCTGGAGTACCTAAAGAAAAAACTGCTTTTAATGTTAATCAAGTTTGTGGATCAGGACTAAGAGCTATTGTTTTAGGATACCAGTCAATTGGTATGGGTTCTTCAAAATTTGTTATTGCTGGTGGTCAAGAAAGTATGTCAAATTCAGATGAGAAAGAAATGTTAACAAATGGTTTAATAGATGCTTTTAACAATTACCATATGGGTGTCACCGCAGAAAATGTTGCAGAGAAATTTAATATTTCAAGAGATGAACAAGATTATTTTGCACTAGACTCACAATCTAAAGCAGAAAGTTCAATCAAAAGTAAAAAATTTTTAAATGAAATAATTGATAATAATCAAGATGAACACCCAAGGTTTAATTTAAATATTGAAAATCTTAAAAAGTTAAAACCTGCTTTTAAAAAAGATGGTACTGTCACTGCTGGTAACTCATCTGGTATAAACGATGGTGCAGCCGGTATATTACTCACCACAAGAGATATAGCTGAGAAAAAAAATTTAGATATCCAAGCAAAGATTGTTTCTTGGGCTACTTCTGGAGTTGATCCAACTTTAATGGGTTTGGGACCTATTCCGTCCTCTACAAAAGCTCTTGAAATTGCTGGTTGGAGTATAAATGATTTAGATTTAATAGAGTGCAATGAAGCTTTTGCTGCACAAACACTTGCAGTTATTAAAGAGCTTAAAGTCCCTAAAGAAAAACTAAATGTCAATGGAGGTGCAATTGCTATAGGTCATCCAATCGGAGCATCAGGCGCAAGATTGATAGTCACATTAATTCATGAAATGATTAAAAGAGATAATAAAAAAGGTTTAGTTACTCTTTGTATAGGTGGTGGTATGGGTATCTCTATGTGTATTGCTCGGGATTAATATTTTAAAGATTTTAAGTTTTTATTTAATAGTGCCAATTGTATCCATACTCTTGCATCAAATTTTTTGCTATTATCTCTGTTTAATAATAATTTTTTAAATAAATTAATCATTTTAATATTTTCATATTTAAGGATGTCAAAACAAAGATATAAATATGTTATAAATATAGCTTCAAATAATGAAAAAAGATCTTTTAGTACCCGATATTGGTGATTTTGAAAATGTTGAAATTATAGAGCTGTTAGTAAAACAAGGCCAAAAAATCTCTATTAACGATCCAATTGTAACATTAGAAAGTGATAAATCTAGTGTTGAAGTGCCATCAACAGAGGAAGGCATTGTAGAAAGTATATCAATTAAGATAGGAGATAAAGTTTCAAAAGGTGACAAATTAATTTCAATTTCTGTAGAAGGTGGAAGTGAAAAAATCGATGAAGTTAAGGAAGTTAAAAAAGAGACAGAAATACCAAAAGATACAGAAAAAATTATAAGTGATGCAGAAAAAGTACAAAAAATTGAGGAACCAAAAATTATCAGACAAGAAGTTTCGGAGACAAAAAAAATCTCCAAATTAGAAAATTCAAAAATTGAGATTGTCTCAGATACAAATGATATAGATCCTAGTGAGACCAAAGAGTGGCTTGAGTCATTATCTGCAGTACTTAACAGCGATGGTAAAGAACGAGCACAATATATAATCAGACAATTAATAGAGCATTCATACAGAGAGGGTTCTGGATTAGTAATGTCTAGAAATACTCCGTACATTAATACAATACCTCCCGAGGAAGAAAAAAAACTACCTGGCGATCAAAATATAGAGCGAAAAATTAGATCTCTAATTAGATGGAACGCAGCTGCCATGGTTGTAAGAGCCAATAAAAAAAACCCAGAATTAGGTGGACACATAGGACCTTTCGCTCCAGCCGCAACTCTATACGATGTTGGAATGAACCATTTTTGGAGAGCAAAAAATAATAAATTTGGTGGAGATTTAATATATTTTCAGGGTCATAGTGCTCCAGGAATTTATGCAAGATCTTATCTGGAAGGAAGATTAAACGAAAAACAATTAGATAATTTCAGACAAGAAGTTAAACCGGGTGGACTGTCATCTTATCCACATCCATGGTTGATGCCAGAGTATTGGCAGTTTCCAACCGTATCAATGGGGTTAGGTCCTATGCTTGCAATTTATCAAGCAAGATTTATGAAATACTTAATTAATCGAAGCCTCATTAAAGATGAAGGTAGAAAGGTTTGGGCTTTCTTAGGTGATGGAGAAATGGATGAACCTGAGTCTTTAGGAGCTATAGGCTTAGCTGCTAGAGAAAAATTAGATAATTTAATTTTTGTAGTAAACTGTAACCTTCAAAGACTGGATGGACCAGTAAGAGGTAATGGTAAAATTATTCAAGAGCTTGAGGGTATTTTTAGAGGAGCTGGCTGGAATGTGCTTAAGGTAATTTGGGGGTCATACTGGGATCAGCTATTAGCAAATGACAAAAAAGGTCTGTTAGTAAAAAGGATGAATGAAGCTGTTGATGGTGAATACCAAGCATTTAAAGCTAAGGGTGGATCATATGTAAGAGAGAAATTCTTCGGAAAATATAAAGAATTAAAAGATATGGTGTCTGCTATGACAGACCAAGATATTTGGAAACTTAACAGAGGTGGACATGACCCACATAAAGTTTATGCAGCTTATCATCAAGCAGTTAACAATGTTGGAAAACCCACTGTTATTATAGCAAAAACGATAAAAGGTTACGGAATGGGTAAATCAGGAGAAAGTATAAATACCACTCACCAACAAAAAAAATTAGATGTAAAAGATCTTATGTATTATAGGGACAGGTTTGATGTTCCATTAACAGATGAGCAAGTAAAAAATATTCAATATTATAAACCAGACGAAAATTCAGAAGAAATAAAGTATTTAAAAGATAGAAGAATAAAACTTGGTGGAAATATACCTGAAAGATCCACTTTTGCAAAATCAATTAAGGCTCCACCAAAAGATATTTTTGATGCTCTTAAAAAGTCGACTGGATCAAAAGAAATGTCTACTACCATGGCACTTGTTAGAATGCTCACCAATCTTTTAAGAGATAAAAATGTTTCGCCAAGATTAGTTCCTATTATTCCAGATGAAGCAAGAACTTTTGGAATGGAAGGTTTTTTTCAAAAAATCGGTATATATGCTCACGAAGGACAAAAGTATGAGCCAGTAGACTCAGAACAATTATTTTCTTATAGGGAGGATAAAAAAGGTCAAGTTTTAGAGGAAGGTATAACCGAAGCTGGATCAATGTCATCTTGGATAGCAGCTGGCACAGCATATTCAAACCATGATATTGAAATGATCCCTATTTATCTATTTTACTCAATGTTCGGATTTCAAAGAGTAGGAGATTTTGCATGGGCTGCTGGAGATAGTCAAGCAAGAGGATTTCTAATTGGAGCAACATCAGGAAGGACTACGCTCGCAGGTGAAGGTTTACAACACCAAGACGGACATAGTCATTTACTAGCCTCAACTATACCAAATTGTGTTTCCTATGACCCTACTTTTGCATATGAGTTAGCTGTAATTTTTAGAGATGGTTTAAAGAGAATGCATGAAAACAAAGAAAATATTTTTTACTATATAACTACATTAAATGAAAATTACCCACATCCAGAAATACCAAATGAAAAAGGTATTGAAGATTCAATTTTAAAAGGAATGTATAAGATAAAATCTATAAATAATAATAAAAAAACAAAAATCACACTTTTAGGATCAGGTTCAATATTAAGAGAAATGTTAGAGGCATCAGAAATCTTAAATAAAGATTATAAAATTGATTCTGATGTGTGGAGCGTGACAAGTTACAACGAATTACGAAAAGATGGTTTAGAGATAGAGAGATATAATTTACTTAATCCAGATGAGAAACCTAAAGAAACGTATGTAGAAAAATGTTTAAAGGATTCTGAAGGACCTATATTAGCTGCATCAGACTATATGAGAATTTCATCTGATCAAATAAGACCATATACAAGCAAGAGCTTTTATTCCCTTGGTACAGACGGGTATGGAAGAAGTGATACAAGAAAAAATCTTAGAAACTTTTTCGAAGTAGATAAAAAATATATTGTTACTTATGCTTTGAGCGTTCTTTCAAAAGAACAACTAATTGCATCAAAATACGCTGAGGATGCAATTAAAAAATATAATATTGATAAAAATAAACCGATGCCAACCAAGTTATAAAAATGAGCCAAATTATACATGCGAGCCCAAAAGTAAGAAAGTTTGCAAGGCAACTTGGTGCAGACATTTCTCAATTAAAAGGTTCAGAAAGAAATGGCAGGATTACAGAGAATGATGTCCGAAATTTTATAAAAAATCAAATTAAGAAACAAGAAAACACTCCGAAGAAATCAATAAAAGACGAAAAAAAGAAACTAGAGTTTGATCATAGTGAGTTTGGTGAAATAGAAATAACACAAATGCCACGAATAAAAAGGTTGGCAGCACCGAATTTATCTGAGTCTTGGCGAACAATTCCGCATGTAACTCACCATGATGAAGCTGACGTTACTGAACTTGAAAGTTTTAGAAAAAATTTGAAGGATAATTTTACCGGTGAAAAGAAAAAAATAACCCCTTTAGCTTTTATTATTAAAGCTCTAGTGAATAGTTTAAAAAAATTTCCTCATTTTAATTGCTCTATTAAGGATGAAGAAAACTACGAACTTATATTAAAAAAATATTTTCATATAGGAATAGCAGTTGATACAGAGCATGGCCTAATGGTACCAAAAATAAGAAATGCAGATAGCAAAAAGATAGAAGACTTATCAATCGAACTTAAAGATATAAGTGAAAAATGTAGAAATTTAAAAATTGATAAAAAAGAATTTTTTGGAGGCTCCATGACAATTACAAGTTTAGGAGGTATTGGTGGGACTTTTTTTACACCGATTATCAACCCTCCTGAAGTTGCAATATTAGGTATTGGTAAAATAGTAGAACGAAATAAAAATTTAATGCTTCCATTATCTTTGTCTTATGATCACAGAGTAGTTAATGGTGCAGATGCAGCAAGGTTTTGTAACGAATTAAAAGACAACCTTGGGCAAAATTTTGCTTATAAATTATCACTTTAATTAAATGACAAAAAAAGCTTCTTTAGCAAGTGCACTACTTTGTTGTTTTATTTGGGGAACAACTTTTATTGCACAAGACACAGGTATGGACAACATAGGGCCTTACACTTTTAATGGTGTAAGATTTATGGTTGGCTTCTTTGCTTTATTACCTATTTTTTTACTGATAGAAAAAAAAAATTTTGCATCCGAATTTAATAAAGACAAAAAAAAATTTGTATATTTATCTTTTTCAATCGGTATTTTTCTCTTTTTAGGAACTGCTCTGCAACAAGTTGCTCTATTATACACAGATATTGCTAATGCAGCATTTTTTACAATTTTTTATGTTCCAATGGTTCCTTTTATAGTTCTTTTTTTATTTAAAAAAAAAGTTCATTGGAGTGTTTATCCCTCTGTAGTTTTATGTGTAATCGGTGGGTATTTATTGACTAATTTTTATGATGCTACTGTTAGAAAAGGAGACATGTTAGTTATTTTTTGTGCATTTTTTTGGGCTCTACATATTATTTTTATAGGCGAACTCGTAAAAAGTTTTGAGCTTCCAATTACCGTTGGTTTAGTACAAACTTTTATTGTATCTGTACTTTCGTTGTTGATTAGTCTCTATGTTGAGGAAATAAACATTCAAAAAATATTATCTGAAAAATACGAAATCCTTTATGCAGGAGTTTTATCAGGTGGGTTTGCGTTTGTTTTGCAAATATATGCTCAAAAGAATATTAATCCAGCTCCTGCTGCTATAATATATTCTTTAGAGGGTGTTTTCGCTGCTATTGCTGCTTGGCTTATTTTAAGTCAAGTTTTAAATATAAATAACATTCTTGGATGTGTATTTATTCTAATTGGAGTTTTATTATCGCAGTTACTTCCTGAACTTAAAAAAGTTAGCTATAAATAATATAAAAAATAAATAAAGATAAAATAATTCTATAAATTATAAATATATTAAAGTTAAAATTTTTTATGAAGATTAAAAAATATTTAATTGTGATATAAGAAAAAATAAAAGATAAGATTACAGATAATATTATTAATGAATTAAAAGTTGCATCGTTTATAAATACATCTTTCAAACTTAAAAAACTCGCACCAGCTATTGCTGGTACAGATAAGTAAAAAGATATTTTAGTAGCATCATATCTATCAAAATTTAAAAATCTTCCTGCTGTTATCACTATTCCAGATCTACTTACTCCAGGAAAAAGAGAGGCAATTTGGAACAGTCCAATAATTAATATTGTCTTTAAATTCAAATCAGTATCTATTTTTTTTGTTACTTTAATTTTATCTGCAAAATAAAGCACTATTGCAAAAATTAACGATAACCAAGCAAGCAGTTTTAGGTTTCTTACAAAATCTATTAAACCTGTCGTATAAATTATAAAGCCAGCTATAATTAGAGGAATAGATCCAATGACCATTAAATTTAAAATTTGTTTGTTTTTAAGAATATTTAAGAAGTCTTGTCTGAAATAGAATAGAACTGCTAAAAGAGACCCTAAATGCATTCCAACATCAACCATTAGTGATTGATTTTTAAAATCAAATAATTCTGAAATTATATAAAGATGTGCAGAGGAACTTACTGGTATAAATTCTGAAATTCCTTGAATTAATGAAAGAATTAATATTTCGTAGTAATCAAACAACATCTTATTTTCTTAAGATATTTCAAAATTATAGCAATAAGATGTATGCATACTTGCTATGCAAAAAATGAATTAATGCCTAATTTTCTTACTTTTTTTAAATTTTAGGTCAATTATTATGTCCCAATTTTGATTTATATACTCGATCGCTTATTGTATAAGAGCGATCGATTATGTCAGAAAAAATGCTTAAATTCGTAAATATAGGTCAGCAAAATCCACCTAAAAGAGATACCGATAATAGAAAGGAGGATTTTAATGAGATCTATAAGGAGTTTATTCATGGAAAAGCTCAAGAACAGTCTAGCCGATGTTCTCAATGCGGAGTTCCATTTTGCCAAGTACATTGTCCTCTAAGTAACAACATACCCGATTGGCTTAAGTTAACAGCAGAGGGTAGACTTGAAGAGGCTTATAATTTAGCTCAAAGCACAAATAACATGCCCGAGGTCTGTGGTAGAATTTGTCCTCAAGACAGATTATGTGAAGGAAATTGCGTAATAGAACAATCTGGTCACGGCACAGTTACAATAGGATCTGTAGAAAAATTTATCACTGATAATGCTTGGGCAAATGGTTGGGTAAAACCAATCAAAATAGAAAAAGAATTAAATCAAAGTATTGGAATAATAGGATCAGGACCAGCGGGCTTAGCTTGCGCCGAACAACTAAGAAAGAAGGGTTACAAAATAACTGTTTACGATCGTTATGACCGTGCAGGAGGTTTGTTAATTTATGGAATACCAAATTTTAAACTTGAGAAAGAAGTTGTTGAAAGAAGAATTAAACTTTTAAAAGATGGTGGAATAAATTTTAAATTAAATTTTGAAGTTGGAAAAGATGCAACTTTAGATGAATTAAAAAATGAGCACGATGCAATACTTATTGCTACAGGTGTTTATAAACCTAGAGAAATAGATATTAAAGGTAGTGATCTTGGAAATATATTTCCAGCAATGGAATTTTTAACAACTTCAAATAAAAAAGGTTTAGGTGATAAAGTTGAGAACTTTGAGAACGGAACTTTAAATGCAAAAGATAAGAATGTAGTAGTCATTGGCGGTGGTGATACAGCAATGGATTGTGTCAGAACTGCTGTTAGACAAAAAGCTAAATCTGTAAAATGCCTTTATAGAAGAGACAAAGAAAATATGCCTGGGTCTGCAAGAGAGGTTGCTAATGCAGAAGAAGAGGGTGTTGAATTTGTTTGGTTAAGTGGTCCAAAAGAATTTATTGGAAAAAATAAAGTTCAAAAAGTTTTAGTAAATAAGATGAAACTAGGTGATCCAGATGATGGCGGAAGGAGAAAGCCAATTGTGGATGAAGGATCTGAATATGAAATTGAGACTGATATTGTTATAAAATCATTAGGATTTGATCCTGAAGATCTACCTAAATTATTTGATGAAAAAGATCTTCAAGTTTCCAAGTGGGGAACAATTAAAATTGATTTTGATACTATGGATACAAATTTAAAGGGAGTTTTTGCTGCTGGTGATATTGTAAGAGGTGCCTCACTTGTAGTTTGGGCCATTAAAGATGGTAGAGATGTAGCGGAGAGTATCGATAAATTACTAAAGTCAAAAAGAAAACAGGATTTAAAAGTAGCATGAACAAATTAAGAAAAAAAAATTTAGATTTATTAAAAAAATCAGGTGTTTACCATGAATCTATGGAACATGACGCTTGTGGTGTTGGTTTAGTTGCATCAACTGATGGGAAAAAATCTAGAAAAGTAGTTGAGTTTGGTATTCAAGCTTTAAAAGCTGTTTGGCATAGAGGAGCAATTGATGCAGATGGAAAAACAGGTGATGGAGCTGGTATTCATATAGAAATTCCCTCTGATTTCTTTATTGAAAAAATAGAGGCTACTGGACATAAGCACGATGACTCCGAAGTTTGCGTCGGAATGCTTTTTTTACCAAGAAATAATTATTCAGCGCAGGAGGAATGTAGATCAATTGTGGAGAGTGAATTAACAAAAAGTAACTTTAATATTTATGGATGGAGACAAGTTCCAGTCGATCCATCAGTATTGGGTGAAACAGCAGAGTCAAATAGACCTGAAATTACGCAAGTGCTTTTTAATCATAATACCAAAGAAGAGAAAGGCAAAAAATTAGAAATAAAGCTTTATGAAGCTAGAAGAAAAATTGAAAAGAAAATTTTAGAGGCGAATTTAAATGACTTTTATATTTGTTCATTTAGCTCCAAATCAATCATCTACAAAGGCATGTTTCTCGCCGAAGCTTTATCAGACTTTTATTTGGATTTAAAAGATGAGAGATTTACATCGAGATATGCAATTTTTCACCAACGTTTTTCTACAAACACAGCACCTAGTTGGGACCTAGCTCAACCGTTTAGAGCTTTAGCTCATAATGGAGAGATAAATACATTAAAAGGTAATATTAATTGGATGAAAGTCCATGAGGAAGAAATGTTTAGCCCCATATTTGAAGATATGGAAAATTTAAAACCGGTTATACCAAGTGGTAATTCAGACTCTGCTTCATTAGACAATGTTTTCGAAATACTCAATATCTCTGGACAACCAGCACCGTTAGCGAAATTAATGCTGATACCAGATGCCTGGTCAAAAAAGAGTAAAATACTACCTGCTGATCACCAAAAATTATTTAATTTTTTAAATAGTACAATGGAACCTTGGGATGGCCCTGCAGCTATTGCAGCTACAGACAATGAATGGGTTATTGTAGCAACTGACCGAAACGGTTTAAGACCTATGAGATACACATTGACAAAAGATAATCTTCTTTTTGCTGGATCTGAAACTGGAATGATTGAGCTTAATGAAAAGAAAATTATTTCTAAAGGTAGATTAGGACCAGGAGAAATTTTGGGAGTTAGAATAGAGAAAGGAAAAGTTTTTAATAATAAAGATATTAAAAATTATCTTGCTAAAGAATATAAACATTTCAATAACCAAATTATAGATTTAGACAAAAAACTACCTATCAAAAATGAAAAAAATATATTTTCAGGAGATAGTTTAAGAAAACTACAACATTGTTTTGGATATAGCTTAGAGGATTTAGAATTAATACTTCACCCAATGGCAGAAGATGCCAAAGAGGCTACAGGTTCAATGGGAGATGACACCCCACTTGCAGTCTTGTCAAATAAATATAGACCACTTTACCATTTTTTTAGACAAAATTTTAGTCAAGTAACCAATCCTCCAATTGACTCATTAAGAGAAAATAAAGTTATGAGTTTAAAAACTAGATTTGGAAATTTAGGTAATATTTTAGATTTTAATAATTTAACAGAGGAAAATATTTACGTTTTAAATAGTCCTATACTTACAAATAATCAATTTGAAAAATTTGTAAGTTTTTTTGATAAGAACAATAAAACCATAGACTGTACTTTTAAAACTGATGAAAACATTGAGTCAAAACTGAACTCTATTAAGCAAGAAGCTGAAATTTATGTAAGACAAGGTGTAACTCAGATAATATTAAGCGATAAAAATGTTTCCAAAGAAAACTATCCTGTTCCAATGCTTTTATGTATCGGTGCTGTTCATACTCATTTAACAAAAATGAGATTAAGAGGCTATGTTTCAATAAACGTACAGACCGGAGAAGCGCTTGATACACATTCATTTGCTACTTTAATAGGAGTGGGCGCAACTACAGTAAACCCTTATTTAGCCCTTGATAGTTTGTATCAAAGATTTGAAAAAAAATTATTTGGCAAGTACCTGTATGAAGAGTGCGTTGAAAGATATGTAAAATCAGTAAATTTAGGTCTTTTAAAAATCATGTCGAAGATGGGTATTTCGGTAATAAGCTCATATAGAGGTGGATGTAATTTTGAAACTGTTGGTCTAAGTAGAACAATTGTAAGAGACTTTTTCCCTGGTGTTTTGTCTAAAATTTCAGGTATTGGATTAACAGGTATTGAAAAAAAAGTTAGAAAAATACACGAAGAGGCGTTTAACAATGAAAATAATGTATTACCTATTGGAGGAATTTATAGGTACAGAAAAAATGGAGAAACGCATCAATATCAAGGAAAATTAATACATTTACTCCAATCAGCTGTGACTGCAGGCTCTTACGATTTATATAAAAAATATTCAAAGGGCATACAAAATTTACCACCTATAAATTTAAGAGACTTAATCGATTTTAAAAAAAGAAGCCCGATATCTATAGACTTAGTAGAGTCAGTTGAAGACATACAAAAAAGATTTGGCAGCGGAAGTATGTCTCATGGTGCCCTATCAAAAGAAGCACACGAAACTCTTGCTATTGGCATGAATAGAATTAAAGGAGCATCATGCAGTGGTGAAGGTGGAGAAGATGCTTCCCGATTTAAAAAAATGGAAAATGGAGACAGTGCTAATTCACGTGTAAAACAAGTTGCTTCAGCTAGATTTGGGGTAACCATTGATTACTTGAATAATTGTAACGAAATTGAGATAAAAATTGCTCAAGGCGCAAAACCTGGTGAAGGAGGACAACTACCTGGATTTAAAGTCACAAAAGAAATTGCAAGACTTAGACACTCAACCCCAGGAGTTACTTTAATTTCTCCACCTCCACACCACGATATCTACTCGATAGAGGATTTAGCTCAGCTTATTTATGATTTAAAGCAAATTAATCCAAAGGCTAGAGTCGGCGTAAAACTTGTTGCATCCTCAGGAATTGGTACGATTGCAGCAGGCGTAGCTAAAGCAAAAGCTGATATTATACTCATATCTGGTCATAACGGAGGTACAGGAGCAACACCGCAAACAAGCGTAAAATATGTTGGTATACCATGGGAGATGGGATTAACAGAAGCGAACCAAGTTTTAACGTTAAATAATTTAAGACATCAGGTGACTTTAAGAACAGATGGAGGAATAAAAACTGGTAGAGATGTAGTCATTGCAGCAATGATGGGAGCAGAGGAATTTGGAGTAGCCACAACTGCATTAGTTGCAATGGGTTGTATCATGGTAAGACAATGTCATTCAAACACATGTCCGGTTGGAGTTTGTACACAAGACGATGAGTTAAGAAAGAAATTTACAGGCACACCAGATAAAGTTGTAAATTTATTCAAATTTATCTCTGAAGAGGTTAGAGAAATACTTGCAGAATTAGGATTTAAAACACTTAATGAAATAATTGGAAGAACTGATTTACTAAGGCAGATAAGCAAAGGCTCACCTAATCTAGACGACCTAGATCTTAACCCTTTGTTTGTTAAAGCTGACCCGGGTAAAAACAAAAGGTATTGTGAATATCCTAAAATTAACTATGTTCCTGATACAGTTGATCAAAAAATCTGGCCAGAGATATTAAATAACTTAGATAACAAAACACCTTTAAAAGATGAGTATTTAATTGAAAATACTGACAGAGCTGTTGGTACAAGAATATCTTACGAATTATATAAAAAATTCCAAAATAAAACTCTGGATGATGGTTTTTTAAAAATTAATTTTAAAGGTTCTGCAGGTCAATCATTTGGTGCATTTGGAATTAAAGGTTTAAAACTAATATTAAATGGTGATGCAAATGATTATGTTGGAAAAGGTCTTTCAGGCGCAACTCTTGTAGTGAAACTTCAAAAAGAAAGTAATCTAATTTCTTTTGAAAATACAATTATCGGCAATACAGTTTTATATGGAGCAACTTCAGGTAAATTATTTGCAGCAGGACAAGCTGGAGAAAGATTTGCTGTTAGAAATTCAGGTGCGACAGCAGTAGTTGAGGGTTGTGACTCAAATGGTTGCGAGTACATGACAGGAGGTAATATAGTAATTCTAGGTGAAACAGGTGATAATTTTGGAGCTGGTATGACAGGTGGAATGGCCTTTATTTACGATACAAAAAAAGAATTTGATAAAAGAGTTAACCCAGAGTCAGTAATTTGGCAAAAGATTGAGACAGATTATTGGAAATCTTTTTTAAAAAATCTGATTACAGAACATCAGCATGAAACAGAATCTTTACTATCAAAAAAGATAATTGATAATTTTGATCAAGAAATAGAAAATTTTATTCAAGTTTGTCCAAAAGAAATGATTGATAAATTAGAAAATCCAATTTCAAATAAAGTTGTTAGTTTCGCAAGTTAGGATATAAATGAATCTTTTATGTTTTGGTTATGGTCAAGTTGCCAAAAACTTAGTATCAAATCTTTTAAAAAAAAAAGTAAATTTAAATTTGACAATTTCAACAAGAGAAAACTCATCAATAAAAAAATTGGGTGACTTTGAATTTGAAAACCTAGAATTTAAAGAAAACACCTACGACAAGAAAATTTTGGATAAAATAAATGAGTATGATTATATTTTAATTTCTGTTCCACCAATTAATTCAAACGATTTATTTTTAAAAAATCTTGCTAATCATTTAAGCGAAAGTAGTAAAATTAAATCTATTTTGTACTTGTCATCAACTAGCGTATACGGAGATCATAACGGCGCATGGGTAAATGAAGAAAGTGAAACTAAACCAAAAACTAAAATGGGGATTGACAGACTACATATAGAAAATAAGTGGATAGAATTTTCAAAAAAAAAAAAATTACCAATTCAGATATTTAGATTAGCTGGTATTTATTCAGAAAAAAATAATGCAGTAACCAGGCTCCAAAACAAACAAAGTTTTTTAGTTGTTAAAGAAAATCATTTTTTTTCAAGAATACACATTAAAGATATATCTGAAATATTATATCTGTCTCTAATAAATATTAAAGAAAATCAAATATTCAATCTTGCTGATAATAAACCAGCATCGAGTGTTGAAGTTACAAGTTATGCATCTAAATTGTTAGGATGTGAGTTACCTACCAAAATTAATTTCGAAGACTTAGAAGATGGTGTTTTGAAAGATTTTTATAGAGATTCGAAAAAGGTTTCTAATGAAAAAGTAAAAAAAGAATTAAATTACGACTTTATTTACCCTTCTTATAAAGAGGGTTTATTACTGTGATCAATTATTTTATTTATGTAATTACTCAAAATTTTTAAGTCTCTAACTCTTGAAAGACTATGATCCCCATTTTTAATTTTTACAAATTTCTTCTCTGAATTTGGGAATACTTTTAGTATTTTTCTTGATAAACTTTTAGGAACAACATTATCTTTTTCACCGTGAAGAAGATAAATTGGAAATTTAGATTTGTTTTTTTTATTAAGAACCTTATTTTTTCGACCGTCTTTAATTATTTTTAAAGTAATTTTATATGAATAATCATCATTCTCTAAATTATAATATTTGTTTCTAAGGAGTAAATTTTTATTTTTTTTGTTTAATTTTTTCCATATTAATCTGTCAAGAAATTCAGGTGCTGCTCCAATTCCTATAAAACCTATTATGTTTTCAAAATATTTAAGTTGGATTAATCCTAACCAAGCTCCCAAGCTAGATCCCACAATGATTATTTTTTTTTTTCTTAATTTTTTCTTAATAATAAATTTTACGTCGTTTGACCAACTAGTAATAGTACCTTTTTCAAACTTACCATAGGACTTACCATGACCAGAGTACTCAAGAGCCATGAAACCAATTTTTATTTTTTTGCAATATCTCAAAAGGTATTTTGGTTTTTTCCCATTTAAATCTGATTTCAAACCATGTAAAAAAACTAAAAAAATATTTGATTGGGAATTCTTAAATAGGACCCTTATTTTCTTGTTTGTTTTAAATTTTATAAATTTAAATTTAGTCATAAAGAATTATAAAATATGATAATATATGAATATTAAATGTCATCTAAATTAAAAGTTTTACAGGTAATACCAAGATTGGACTATGGAGGAGCTGAGATAGGCTGTTATGATCTAGCACATTATCTTAGTGAACAAAAAACTAAGTCTTATATTGCCACAAGTGGTGGTAAATTAATCAAATATATCAACAAAAAAAAAGTTAAATTATTTAAAATTCCTGTTCATAGTAAAAATCCAATATTAATTTTTTTAAATATTTTTATTTTAACTTTAATAGTCCTTTTCTGTAGAATTAATGTTATTCATGTTAGAAGTAGGGCACCAGCATGGTCATGCTATTTTGTTGCTAAAATTACCAGGTGTAAATTAGTGACAACATTTCATGGTACTTATAATTTTAACTCATCATTGAAAAAATATTATAACTCAATTATGCTTAAATCGGATTGTGTAATTGCAGGATCAAATTTTATCTTCAAACATATTACAGAGAATTACTCTGAACATGTACCTAAAATAAAAAAATTTTTGGTAATATTTAGAGGAATTAATACAGAATATTATGATCCAAATAATATTAATAAAAAAGAGAGAGCTAAATTTTACACTAAATTAAATATTGAATTCGGAAAAAAAGTTATATTAATGCCTGGTCGTCTTACTGAGTGGAAAGGTCAAGAGTTGTTAATAGAGTCTTTAAATATTCTTAAAACTAACTTTGGATACAAAAATTTTGTAGCTATAATACTTGGATCAGACCAAGGAAGGGATACATATAAAAAAAAATTATTAAGACTAGTTGAACAGTATAGACTGAATAAAGATGTAATTTTTTTGGAACATGCAAACTCAATGCCAATTGCTTACAGCATAGCAAATGTAGTCGTATCAGCTTCAGTTGAACCTGAGGCTTTTGGTAGAGTTTCGGTAGAGGCACAGTCAATGAAAAAACCAATAATAGCAAGTGATATTGGCGGCTCCAAGGAAACTATTATTGATAACAGAACAGGCCTACTATTTAAGTCTGAAGATCCAAAATCTTTGTGTGAAAAAATTGACAATATATTTAGATCTGATGATACAACACTAAATGCAATGGGAAATAGTGGAAGAAAAAATGTTGAACAAAAATTTAATGTTGAAAAAATGTGTTTTTCAACCTATTCAGAATATAAAAAATTAATAAATGCCTAATATAACACTACCAGATGGAAAAAAGTTATCTTTCAGTGAAAAAGTAACTGGAACTATGATTGTAGAAAAAATTAGTAAGTCACTTGCAAAAGAGGCACTAATAATGAGTGTAAATGGTGATTTAAAAGATTTAAGTTTTGAAATAGAGAACGATTCTGAAGTAAAAATTTTAACTTCCAAAGATAACGACGGTTTGGATACCATAAGACATGACACTGCACATATTTTAGCAATGGCTGTGCAGGAATTGTTTCCAGGGACACAAGTTACGATCGGCCCAACAATTGAAAATGGGTTCTATTACGATTTTTCTAGAAAGGAGCCTTTTACTGAGTCAGATTTAAAAGAAATAGAGGTTAAGATGTCTGAAATAGTTGACAGGAACGAAACCACTAATAGAGAGGTTTGGGAAAGAGATAAAGCAATTTCTCATTTTAAAAAAATGGGTGAAAATTATAAAGCAGAAATTATTCGAGATATTCCAAAAAATGAGGAGATATCGATTTATTTTCACGGAAAATGGCATGATCTTTGCAGAGGCCCACATCTTCCTTCAACAGGCAAGATAGGTAAAAACTTTAAATTAACAAAAGTTGCTGGAGCTTATTGGAGAGGAGATTCAAAAAATGAAATGTTGCAAAGAATTTATGGAACATCTTGGGCATCAAAAAAAGATTTAGAAGATTATTTAAAAAGACTTGAGGAAGCAGAAAAAAGAGATCACAGAAAATTAGGAAAAGAAATGGATTTATTTCATTTTAGAGAAGAAAGTCCAGGTGCAGTATTTTGGCATGAAAAAGGATGGAACTTATTCCAAAAACTAGTTAATTACATGAGAAAAAAGCAACAAGATGCAGGTTACAAAGAAATAAATACTCCTGAGATATTAGATAGGTCATTATGGGAAAAATCTGGACATTGGGAAAAATTTGGAGCTCACATGTACACTTCACAAACTCCAGATGAAAAGATTTTTGCAGTGAAACCAATGAATTGCCCTGGCTGTGTTCAAGTATTTAATCAAGGGTTAAAAAGCTATAGAGATCTTCCACTTAAAATGTCAGAGTTTGGAAATAGCGATGAGGTTTGGGACAAATCTGAAAAGGCTTTAATCAAAGCTGTAAAAGAAACTAAATTAGATTATAGCATCAATAAAGGTGAAGGTGCTTTTTATGGACCAAAAATAGAATTTGTATTAAGAGATGCAATTGGTAGAGATTGGCAATGTGGGACCTTACAAGTAGATCTTAATTTGCCAGAGAGATTGGGTGCATCATATGTTGAAAAAGATGGCTCCAAAAAAGTTCCTGTTATGCTACATCGTGCATTATTTGGATCACTAGAGAGATTTATTGGAATATTAATTGAAAACTACTCAGGAAAACTTCCATTTTGGATTAGCCCATTACAAACTGTTGTAATACCTGTTTCAGACGAGTTCGATGATTATTCTAAAAAAGTTAATAAGGAGTTAATTGATGCTGGTTTTTCGTCAGAGGTAGATCTTAAAAACCATAATTTGAATTATAAAATTAGAGATCATTCTTTATCAAAAGTCCCAATTTTACTTATTTGTGGAAAAAAAGAAGTTGACTCTAATAGTGTAACTATTAGAAGATTGGATTCTAAAAAACAGGAAAATATAGAATTGAAAAAGTTTATAACTACCCACCAAGCTTTAAATAAAGCTCCATCTTTATAAGTGCCGGATTTTAAACAAAATTACTTTCAAAGAAGAACTAAACATAAAGGGCCAAGATCCAACAATAGAATTGTCTCTAATGAAGTACAAGTTATTTCGAGTGACGGGAAAAATTTAGGAATATTAAATACTCAAGAGGCAATAACAATTGCTAAAAATGAGGGCTTAGATTTGATCGAAATAGCCCAGAACGCTAAGCCACCAGTATGTAAAATAATGGACATGGGAAAATATAAATATGATGCCCAAAAGAAAGCAAACAAGGCAAAAAAAAAACAAAAGAAAATTGAAATTAAAGAAATTAAACTTAGGCCTGTAACAGAAATTCATGATTATACTTTTAAAATTAAAAATGCACAAAAGTTTCTTTCTAAAGGTGATAAAGTAAAATTTACTATAAAATTTAAGGGTAGAGAATTACAACATTCAAATTTAGGTGATGAATTAATGCAGAAGATTAAAGCAGATATGGAAAAACTTGGAAAAGTCGAACTCCAACCAAAATTTGATGGCAAACAGATGATTATGATAATACAGCCTATTTAATAAATATCTTGTAAATTTATTATTATCTTTGTATAACCCTCGCACTTATGCCAAAACTAAAGACAAAAAGTTCAGCAAAAAAAAGATTTAAAATTTCTGCAAGAGGAAAAGTGATAATGCCTCAAGCTGGTAAAAGACATGGAATGATTAAAAGAACAAATTCACAAATAAGGAAACAAAGAGGCACAACTGTAATGTCAAAACAGGATGGAAAAATTGTTAAATCATATATGCCTTATAATTTGAGAGGGTAGAAAATGGCGAGAGTTAAAAGAGGAGTTACCAGTAGAGCTAAACATAAAAAAGTTTTAAAAGCTGTTAAGGGTCAATGGGGCAGAAGAAAAAATACTATCAGAGTAGCTAGACAAGCTATGGAAAAATCTATGCAGTATGCATATAGAGATAGGAGAAATAAGAAAAGAGAATTCAAATCATTATGGATACAAAGAATTAATGCTGGAGTTAGATTAGAGGGTTTAACTTATTCCAGATTTATTTATGCCCTGAATAAGTCAGGTATAAAAATTGACAGAAAGATACTTGCAGAAATAGCTTATGATAATCCAGAAGCTTTCAAATCTATTGTAAAAAAAGCACAAGCTGCACTTAAATAATCTTTGGTATTGTTTTTATTTGTTTAAGAAATAATCTGTGAATATGTCAGATTTTGAAAAAAAAATATCAGAGTTCAAAAATATACTTGGCGAAACACAAGATGCTAAATTAATAGAGACACTTAAAACAGAAATTTTTGGCAAGAATGGATTAATCAATCATGAGTTTAAAAAAATTGGATCTTTATCACCAGAGGAAAAGAAAATCTTTGCATCTACTATAAATAAATCTAAACAAGAACTCCAAGACATAATTAGACATAAAGAAAATGAGGTATTAAACAAAAACTTAAACGAAAAACTGGAAAAAGAAAAAGTAGATGTCACTTTACCCGAGAAAGAATTTAAAATAGGAAAAATTCATCCAGTTTCGCAAGTGATAGATGAAATTTCATGTATATTTTCAGAAATTGGCTTTTCAGTAGAAGAAGGACCGGATGTAGAGAATGACTATAATAATTTCACAGCCCTAAATACACCTGAAAATCATCCAGCTAAAGATATGCACGATACTTTTTATTTAGATAAAGACATGAAAACATTATTAAGGACACATACATCTCCAGTTCAGGTACGAACTATGTTAAAAGGAAAACCTCCCTTCAAAATTATTGCTCCCGGAAGAACATATAGAAGTGATAGCGACCAAACACACACACCAATGTTTCATCAATTAGAGGGACTACATATTGATAAGAATATAAATATGGGGCATTTAAAAGGATGCCTAAATTATTTTATAAAAGAGTTTTTTGAGATCAAAAAAATTAAAATGAGATTTAGACCAAGTCATTTTCCATTTACAGAACCATCCGCAGAAGTTGATATAGGTTATAAAATTGAAAATAACAAAATAATTATAGGTGAAGGTGACAAATGGCTTGAAATACTAGGGTGTGGCATGGTTCATCCAAATGTTTTAAAAAATTGTAAAGTTGACACTAAAATATACCAAGGTTTCGCTTTTGGAATAGGCATTGATAGACTAGCAATGTTAAAATACGGAATTAATGATCTTAGATCTTTTTTTGAGTGTGATTACAGATGGTTAAATTATTACGGCTTTGATCCACTAGATGTGCCTACGAACTATAGAGGTTTAAGTAGATGAAGTTTACTAAGGACTGGCTAGATATTCATTTGAAAACTAAAAAAAAAGAATCTCAAATTATAAATAAATTAAATAGTATTGGTTTAGAGGTTGAAAAAGTAGAACCTATAAAAAATGAATTAAGTGATTTTATAATTGCAAAAATTATTAAAGCTAACAAGCACCCTAATGCAGACAGACTAAAACTTTGTGAGGTTGAAATTGATGGTAATAAATCAGTTAATGTTGTGTGTGGGGCAGCTAATGCTAAAGAAGGTCTTTTAACAATTTATGCTCCACCAGGATCAGTAATTCCAAAAAGTGGAATGAAATTAGAAGTTTCAAAAATAAGGGGCGAAACATCTTATGGGATGCTTTGCTCAGAGGCAGAACTAAAGTTATCAGATGAAAGCGAAGGGATTATTGAATTAAATAGTAAATTTAATTCCAGAATTGGAAAACCTTATTTTAATAATTCAGACAAGAATAATGTAATCGAATTATCTGTAACACCAAACAGACCTGATTGTCTAGGGGTACGTGGTATAGCAAGGGACTTAGCTGCTTGTGATTATGGAGATTTGAAAGATTATAAAAAAATTAAATTTGACAAAAAAATCAAACATAATCTTAAAGTAAAAATTGAAAAGGATAAAAATCAAGCATGTTATATATTTGGAAGTTGCATAATAAGAAATATAAAAAATATAGAAAGTCCTGGTTGGCTAAAAAATAGAATTTTAGCTTTAGGTTTAAGACCAATTTCTGCAGTCGTAGACATTACAAATTATGTTATGTTTGATTTAAATAGACCCCTCCATGCATATGATTTAAATAAAATAAAAAATAAAATTATTGTAAGAAACTCTAAGAAAGGTGAGAGTTTTAAGGCACTAGACAATAATAGCTATACATTAGATGAAAATATGTGCGTCATAGCTGACGATGAGGGACCCTTAGGATTGGGTGGTATAATCGGTGGTACTAGATCTGGAACAGAAATAAATAGTGAAAATATTTTACTAGAATCAGCTTATTTTGATCCTGAGTTAACAAGAAAAACTGCAAAAAAATTGGACATCCATAGCGATGCAAAGTTTCGTTTTGAAAGAGGTATAGATCCAAATTCTGTCCAATTAGGACTTGAAGCAGCGGCTGAATTGATAACCAGCATATGTGGTGGGGAGGCTTCAAAATTAGACATACAACAAAATAGAAAGTTTAAATCTTTAGAATTTAGTTTTGATCCAAATTTAGTAAGTAAAATTATTGGAATAAAAGTCAAATCAAATCAAATATATAAGATTTTAACTAAATTAGGTTTCACACTAAAAAAGAAGGGAAAGAACTTTATCGTTAAAGTCCCAACATGGAGACCAGATATATTTGCAGAAATTGATTTAGTAGAGGAAGTGATAAGAATTATGGGATTAGAAAACATTAAATCAATTGAGCCTGAAAAGAAAAGAATTAAACCAACACTTAATTTTTATCAAAAACATTTCCACTTAGCACAAAGATCTGTAGCTTCTAAAGGTTATTTTGAAACTGTGACATGGTCTTTTACAGATGAAAATTTGAACAATAGTTTTAAAGAAGAAATAGATACTATAAAAATAGTTAACCCGATTAGTTCTGATTTAAATGTTCTAAGAAATTCTTTATTTCCAAATTTAATATTTTATATGAAAAAAAATTCTAAAAGAGGTTTCGACAACCAGTCTCTTTTTGAGATTGGGCCTGTATTTATAGGAAAAAAACCTGGTGAGCAAATTACATTAGTTTGTGGTCTAAAAACACAAATTAATAGTGAGGGAAAATTAGAACAACTAGACGTTTTTGAAATAAAAAAGGATTTAATACAAACACTAACTGAATTAGGAATCGATAAAAATGAATATAAAATTCAGGACAAAACCCCTAGTTATTATCACCCAGGTATATCTGGGTCTGTATTTTCAAAAAAATATAATTTGTTATTAGGTTATTTTGGTGAGCTACATCCTAAAATTGTTAAAAAGTCTTTTGGTTTTGAGATATTTTTAGAAAATATTGTTGAGTATAAAAGTAGAACTAAAAAAGTAAAAGAGAGCTTAAATTTTTCAGATTATCAAAAATCAGATAGAGACTTTGCATTTATAGTTGATAAAAATTTAAGAGCTCAAAATTTATTAGAGGTTATCTCAAGTGTTGATAAATCATTGATAAAAGATGTGAATATTTTTGATGTTTATGAAGGTGAAAATATCCCCTCTGGGAAAAAATCAATTGCTTTGAAGGTAACAATTCAATCTGACCATAAAACTTTAAATGAAAATGATTTAACAGATATTTCAAAAAAAATAATAAATTCTGTTGAAGACAAAATCGATGCTAAATTAAGGTCTTAAATGTCCAACCTAGATAATATAAGAAATTTTGCAATTATTGCCCATATAGATCATGGTAAGTCCACAATCGCTGACAGAATAATACAATTATGCGGCGGATTAACAGAACGAGAAATGAAAGAGCAAGTATTAGACTCAATGGATATAGAAAGAGAAAGAGGAATAACAATCAAAGCACAAACTGTGAAACTTAAATATAAATCTAAAGATGGCAAAGATTATATTTTAAACATAATTGATACTCCTGGGCATGTCGATTTTAGTTATGAAGTAAGTAGGTCCTTATATGCTTGTGAGGGATCTATATTAATTGTTGATAGTACTCAAGGAGTAGAAGCTCAAACATTGGCAAATGTATATCAAGCATTAGATACTAACCATGAAATTATTCCAATTTTAAATAAAATCGATTTGCCTGCATCAGATCTTGACAGAACAAAAAAACAAATTGAGGACGTTATTGGTATCGAAACTTCAAATTCAATTTCGTGTTCAGGTAAAACTGGTGAGGGTATAGGAGAGATATTAGAGCAAATAATTTCTGTTTTACCATCTCCTAAGGGAAATAAAAATGAGAATTTAAAATGCTTACTAGTTGATAGTTGGTATGATTCTTACTTAGGAGTAATTATTCTAGTTAGAGTAATTGATGGTAAAATAAAAAAAAATATGAAAATTCGAATGATGTCGTCTAAAAGAGAATACGATGTAGAAAAAGTTGGAGTATTTACTCCCAAGCCAACTGACATTGAAGAGCTAAATTCTGGCGAAATTGGATTTATAATAACTGGAATAAAAAATTTATCTGAGACAAAAGTTGGAGACACAATTTGCGACTCATTAAATCCAATTAAAGAGGCTTTGCCAGGGTTTAAACCTAGCAAACCAGTTGTATTTTGTGGTTTATTTCCTGTAGACAGTTCTGAATACCAAAAGTTAAAAGACGGTCTTGCAAAACTAAAATTGAATGATGCAAGTTTTTCATACGATCCTGAGGCATCTTCAGCTTTAGGACTTGGTTTTAGATGTGGTTTTTTAGGTTTGTTACATTTAGAAATTATAACAGAGAGACTTGAAAGAGAATTTGATATCAATTTATTAACAACCACACCAGGTGTTGTTTACAAAGTTCACCTTAATGATGGTAAAATTTTGAATTTACAGAATCCTTCAAATTTACCGGATCCAACATTAATTAAAATGATTGAAGAACCCTGGATAAAGGCAACAATAATTACACCAGATCAATATTTAGGCGCAATAATGAAACTGTGCCAAGGCAAAAGAGGTATTCAAAAAAATTTAAATTATTCAGGAAATAGAGCTGTAATCAATTACGAAATTCCACTAAACGAAGTAGTCTTTGATTTTAATGACAGATTAAAATCTATGACCAGTGGTTATGCTAGTTTTGATTATGAAATTATTGGTCATAGAGAGGGAGATTTAGTCAAGTTAGGAATATTGGTAAATTCTGAACCTGTAGATGCTCTAGCAATGATGGTTCATAAGGATTTTGCTCAACCAATTGGTAGAGAGGTATGTGAAAAATTGAAAGACTTAATACCTAGACATAATTTTATGATACCAATACAGGCAGCAATTGGAGGCAAAATAATAGCAAGGGAAACGATTAAAGGTTTTAAAAAAGATGTATTAACCAAAATTCATGGTGGAGGAGCACTTGATAGAAAAAGAAAGTTATTAGAAAAACAAAAAAAAGGTAAAGCTAGAGCAAAACAATTTGGTCGTGTTGAAATTCCGCAGGAGGCTTTTATAGGTGTTTTGAAAATAAATAAGGAAAGATAGATGATTTATGATTGCTTTTCATATTGGGATGAAGACTTATTATTAGAACTAAGACTAAATATACTCAATAAAATTGTTGATTACTTTGTGATTGTAGAAGGTAATAAGACTTGGCAAAACAACCAAAAAAAATTGCGTTTTAAGATTCAAGATTTTCAAAAATTTGAAGATAAAATTATTTATGTTCCTGTTGAGGATTTACCTGATGGTGATGATCCATATTTAAGAGAAAACCATCAAAGAAATTGTATATCCAGAGGATTAAAAAATGCAAAAGACGATGATTTGATAATAATATCTGATTTAGATGAAATACCGAATCCTGAAAAAATTCTAAGTTTTAAAGTCACAGATAGATTCTCGGCTTTTAAACAAAAACATTTTTATTATAAATTTAATTTACAAAGCCAAAACCATCCATTCTGGTTGGGTAGTAGAATATGTGTAAAAAAATTTCTTAAATCACCTCAATGGCTTAGAGACTTGAAATTTAAAAAAAGACCTTTTTGGAGAATTGATAAATTTAGATTAAACAATATTATAGATAATGGAGGGTGGCATTTTTGCAATCTAAAAAGACCAGAGGATCTACTTAACAAATATAAAAACTTATGTGAGACTAATGATCCGTATCACTTTAATGAAAAGATTGATGATAAATATTTAAATTTAGAAGAAATTAAAAAAAAAATAGATCTTAAAACAGACATTATAGGGCGAGATGATAATTTTAAAAAAATAGAAATTGATGAAAGCTTCCCTAAATATATTATAGATAATATATCTAGGTATAAAGAATGGATTAGTGATTAATATTTATTTAAATTTTATTTTTTTAAATAAAAAATTATAAATAAATTTTAAAGTGCCAGCTATATTTGAATAATTATTTATTAATCCACTTTTATTAAAAAAGAAAATATTAAATATTAAAAAAATAGTATTTTTGAAAAAATTTCTTATTATTTTCAGCAGACGTAATCTTTTATATTTTAAATCAAAAACGAACTCACCATATTTAAAATTAATTTTTCTAACTAATTTAGTATTAGTGTCCTCCTGAGTTGATTTTCCTCCCAAATGAACCGCATTCGAATGAAGTACCCTCACCATTTTAAAGCTAGATTTTTTTGCTCTTTTCATTAAATCTTTATCTTCCCAATATAAAAAAAAATTTTCATCAAAGAATCCTAATTTTTTTACTTTTTTTGTATCGCACATCATTACAGATGCATCTAAATCATTTTGGTATTGAAATTTTGCTTTTATTCCTTTGGTAAATGTTTTTTTTAAAACAGGTGCTGCAAAAATAATATTCTTATCTTGCCTAAATGCAGATAACAAAGCAGTAATAGACTTTTTGCTTATTTTAATGTCAGCCTGCGTAAATAAAAAGTATTTTGTTTTTACTTTAGATATTAGAAAGTTTGTAGCCCTTGAAAGGCCCACATTATATTTAGAAAAATTATAATAGAATTTTTTTTGTAGTATAGAAGAAATTTTACTTTTATTGTTTTGTATATCATGATCAAAAATGAATAACTTAAAATCTTTATACTGCACCAAATTATTAAGCATTTTGCTCGGTGTTTTATATAAAGTTATAATTATACTTAAATTTCTTTTCATTAAACTAGGATTTTATAAAGATAGCTTGACCGGTAGGAAAAGAAATAAAATTACCCTGTTTGTCCAAAAAAAATTCATCAATAACTTGTTTTTCTAAGGCCATTCTTCCGTAGTCATCAAAAATTATTATCCCTTCTGAATTAATTTTGTCATAAAAAAACATAAGTGCATCTCTTGTTGCATCACCAGAATTTAAATCTAGATGCAACAAATCGATACTTTTTGGATTTTCTAATAGTCTTCTGAAGAACTGGGGGTTTGAACCGTCTTTCTACAGATACTGTGATTGTTTGGTCGTTTTTATCAGAAGTGACCACACCTTGAAGAATTCGTTTTGGCATTCTTCGCTCCTCTACTCACTAGCCTTTGATTTTTCGTTCAATATCGTCAGCACTCTGGCAGCATCACGCTTTGCGCTTCTCATACGAGAGGTATTTTCCAACTGGCCAGTAGCCTGCTGGAAACGAAGATTAAAAGACTCCTTTTTCAAAGATGCTAGTTCTTCACGAAGTTGATCTGGCGTTTTGTCACGCAGTTCACCGGCTTTCATGCCTTTTTTCCTTTTCTAACACTAGAAGGCCCCGTTTTGGGTTACCTTGAACCTAGTGGATAAATTTACTCACGATTCTAGTAACCGCGCACTAAGATTGGCGCTGTATAAGCAAATCATTGATGATACGCAAGACTTAGCTTAAATTAATTTTTAAGCACGTATTAGAGATTATTTACATAGATCATCATGGCCAAAACAAAGTTATTATTTAGCACTCCATTATATCACGCTAGTTTAGCAGACTCTGGAAATTTTGATATGGGTGAACTGGAGAAATCCTGCTGGTCTATCGCTCAAGACGACGAGGCCGGGCAAAAGTGGTGTGATGAAAACAACTATCCAGGCTATACAAGTTATGCGTCTCTAAGCGATTTAACTTGGCGCTCACCATTTTTTGAAGAATTAAAAAACCTTTTAGACCTGCATGTGAAAACTTTTGTGGAGGAGCTCGATTTTGATTTGGAGGGCCGTAATTTAAAATTAGAGGATTTATGGATAAATATATTACCTGAAGGAGGGAACCATTCAGCACATATACATCCAAACTCAGTTATATCAGGAACAACTTATATCTCGATGCCATCTGGGAGCAGTGCAATAAAATTTGAAGACCCCCGACACTCCATGATGATGGCAGCACCTTCAAGAATTAAAGATGCTAAAGAATATCTTAAACCATTCATTTACGTAAACCCTTCAGTAGGAGACGT